>Ga0256405_10000512_pt1 | contig 128065 bp, 89 predicted proteins | sample RumenRJG_02DNA_FD_189096 | JGI IMG/M metagenome (GOLD analysis project Ga0256405, IMG submission 189096) | Bovine rumen microbial communities from Lethbridge, Alberta, Canada - RJG_02 | ecosystem: Host-associated > Mammals > Digestive system > Stomach > Rumen | place: Canada: Alberta... | reverse complement strand
CAAAACTGGATTCGGATAAAGTCCGTTCCTTATGGTTTTAATCTGCGTATTGCCTCAAGTCGCATTGTGGGGTAAGGGGAAGGTATGCACAAATCGGACAAAATTCACGCTCATACTATCATGATGAATAGTGTTCAAGCTCTTTACTGCAATTGAGATTGCCATTGAGATTGCTTGCGGATTTTAGGGAAACATACAAAGGAGTTTGAAATCTATTGGTTAGTGACCTTATCAACATTGCCATTACCGTTGTAACATGGTGGCAAACGGACATCATTTATGAATCAACAAATTATTAACTAACAAACAAAATATTATGAGAACCAACAAATTATTCAAACTGCTCAAGGCAATTATCCCCATTGTCATGGCGATGGTCTCATTGACTGCTTTTTCCGGTTGTTCCTCCGACGAAGATGTCCCTGTAGTCCCCAAGCCAAAAGCTCCAACGTGGAACAAAAACGACTTGAAAGCTATTTTCGCTATTTACAAGAAATGCGGTCCGTGGCTGAACGAATGGGACTTCAACGACAGTTCCACATGGTTAGGAATATCCTATGCCCTTGATTTGGATTCCAATCAGTATCGGGTTGTAGAATTTGATGTTCCAGAGGGAGACTTCAAAGGCGATTTTCCCGGTGAGTTTACTGATCTCACAGAGCTCCGTGTACTACGGATTGGAGGCAGTATGACGGGCCAGATTCCCGACAGCATCAGCAAGCTGAAGAACCTTGAGAAGTTGTATATATGGGGTACGAATATGAACACAAAGATTCCCGAAAGTATTGGCGAATTAACCAACTTGAAAGCACTCAGCATCAAAGGCAACCCTGGCGTTCATGGCCCCTTACCTAACAGTATCGGCAATCTGACAAATCTGGAATACATCAATGTGATGGAAAATAATCTTTCGGGCGAATTGCCTAAGTCGATGAAGAATCTAAAGAAGTTATACTACTGCGTTCTGGTCAGGAACCATTTTTCCGGAACTTTTCCAATAGAAATCGCACAAAACAGCCCAGTAGCATATATGTGCTCTGAAAATGATATAGAGAACCTGCCATTTGAGATTTGGTCGGATAGCATAAAGTGTGCTATGCCGGATTTGCAATATAACAAACTCCACGGCACACTTCCTGGCTGGGTCTTTAAGACAGAAGAATGGAAGAACTTCCATGGATTTGTAAGCAATCAAAAGGAAGGCTATGGATATAGCAATTATGTAGAATAAGGCAATGAATAAGTTCAAGATTATTTTTTATTCCTTATTGATCATTTGGGGGCTACGGTTCTCCAAGACCGTATTCTTGGCAGTTAGATGAACTTAAAAATAAGGATTATTTCCGGAAGCTACGGCCGGTCAAATAGATTATGAAATCATTGCATCTAAGAGGAGCGACGGATGTATCATTACCGAAGACGGCCACTTGAAATATTTTACGAAGGCTGGGGTCCTGCCAAGGAATCCAGCCTTCCTTTCTATAAAAGGGAATTAAATTTTGAAATCTTACAGAATTATCTATGGAAAATTAATCGTACTGTTCATTTTTTTGTACTTATTGTAGCCAATAAATAATTTTGTGGACGATTAACAACTTTGAAAAAAGCATCTGCCTATACTTAATTCATACTATTTGCCGCATTCTTCCTCTCTGGTTGTAGGCATAACAGCGCCTTGCAGTCACGTCTGGATGAGTACGATTCCATGGTCTGGACTGATCCTTCTAAGGCTTACGAACTGCTGCAAAGGCTTCATGATTCTGTTTACAGTTATGCCGACGAAGGCATGCGTATGCGTTATGAACTCATAAAGGCCGCTGCTCAGAACAAAGCAAAACAACCGATGACATCCGATGCCATCATGAAGAAGGTAGCAGCCTACTTCAATGCCCATAGACAAAATCCTCAGCAGGTGCGAGCGCATTACCTACTTGGGCGCATTTATGCCGACCAAGGAAAGCTACGTAAGGCCCTGCTGGAATATCAGCAGACTTGTGACATCGCCGACACCACAAGAACAGATTGCGACTGGCAACAGCTTGCCTTAATTCATGCACAGCAGGCTTCACTCTACATGTTTCAGCAGATGAATGATTTGGCAATAGAAGAATGTGAGAGAGCAAAGAATTTCGCTTTAAAGGCCAACAATAAGTCAATTTATGCACAATTAGTAGAACTGCAGGGTAGCATTTTTTCTTTCATCACGACTTACGACAAGTCGGAGAAATGCTTCAGAAAGGCCTACAGCATCTTAAAGACCATCAGCCGTCAGGACAAGCCCATGACAGTCAAACCGAAAAAAGCCCGGCGAAATTCGCCGGGCCTGAATGATTATCATGCGGTAGGGATTGCTTCAGATCACTTGGCCATCCGCTTAACGGTCTTAGTGGTACCGTCGGCGAATGTTACTTTCTTTAAATACAGACCTTTAACAGGAGCCGCCATCCGACGCCCGGAGAGGTCGAAATACTTCACGCTCTCCACAGCGCCATTGTCTGTCGTGACCCCCTTGATCGAGTTTGCAGGATTCTCAGCCCAAACAATATTGGATCTATGCGATTCACCGCCACCTGTATAAGTGGTGCTTACGCCAACCTGATCATATTCGGCCACGTAGTAATATACCTGATGGGTAGATCCTTGCAAAAAGATATCCCATCCGTCGGAGAAATAGAAAGGTATATCGGTCATATCCTGTCCGAGCGAAGTGTAATCGTCTGTAGAGAGGGTCTCTGGAGTCTCAGAGTCGAAATAGATATTGTAATAGATTTTCGACGGTTCTATGAAATTGCCATCCACATCCACGGTAGGAATAAAGAACACGATATAACCATAGCCGTAATCGGTGTTGTACTCACTGACCTGTGTAAAATACGGGTCAGCCGGAGTTCCTGCCTTCTCAACAAAAAAGGCCAGTTCCGGATTGTCATAGACCGACAAATAGTAGACGCGGTCTAAGGCCGCGTTGATGATCATCGCGTCAGCGGTATCCTGAGCAGTGAGCTTCTTGGCTGCGGGATCGTAGTTCATCACCAGCTCATCCGACAAAGCATACCCTTTACCTTGGTCATCCCAAAACGAAGTGCCCGGGAAGAAAAACACATGGGTAGCATAGTCTTCGTTGACGCCTAAATATTGCGGGCCTTTGAAAGTCACCTTGTCGCCTTCGATCGTGCCCTTGAACCAATAGAGGTTGTTGTTGGCGGTCGGGTCGTTGATATAGATTTCGTTACCGTCGACGGCAACATTCACCAGTTGCGACCGATTGAGCACCCACCTTTCAAAGGCGACTCCGGAAGGCAAGCTGGTTGTCGTGTAAGGATTATCATACATGGCGATGTCATAATCGCCATATCCATACCAAGCGTATGTGTCGTCGGTCAGGCCAATGATGTTTTCGAATGAGAGATCAGTGGATTTGAGCGTGTCGCCCACCAGTTCAAAATGAACATCCTGGTCGATACTTCCGTCTGAGAGAGTGTCGGCGGCGTAGCTGGTATGTTCATCGTTGATCTTCAGTTTCGAGGCATAGTAGTGATAGGTTGTTCCCTGGTATTCCTCATCATAGATGGGTTGAGGCAAATGCGCCACATACTTGCCGTCGCCCTCAGCATCCAGCTTCAAATAAGAGTCGGTGGAAAGGTTGGTGAAAGGATCCTTGAAATAGATGGCGTCGTCGGTCTTCACATAGTTGCCCGTCATTGCATAAGCCGTCGAACTGAGGACATAACCATACAATGAGTAATAACCCGTGCCGCTGCGAATCACGTTGTTGTGCACCTCTCCCGCGGGGGCCGTGGTGATCAGCGAATCAACGGTAGGCGTAAAATCCTTGCGGGGTGCAACTCCATGAACTCTCACCTTATCCCGCAGACTCGAAACCTTGAAGTTCTTCTTAGCTTTCAATTGGTCGGCAGTCATCACCGTATTGCCTTTTGACGAAGTAAGCCTCTGCGAGAAGGGGGCCTCTTGGGCGAAGGTGAAGGTTGAGACAAAAACTGCCCATGCAGTAAGCGTAATTTTCTTCATAATCGACAGATTTGGTAAAACAATAGCGACACATCCTAACATTTTGTGGGAAAGTCGTAGTTCAATAACTCACGACGCAAATATATTATTTTTTTCAATACCAACCAAGAACTCCTTACACTTTTTCATAATTTACCTTCAATTTATCTACAATAAGTTACATTTTTAGAGACTTTAATGACAAGTAAGGAACAATAGAAATATACAATCGGAAACAGTAAGACCGTCAGCATTTCCTCCCGAATTATTTGATATGTTACAAAAAAAGGTATACCTTTGCAGTTGACAAAAGGGGGTCACTCTGCACCGCTTTAGGTGTACAGTAGTCAGATTTCCTTATCTTTATATTATGTCACATAAAAAACAACGCGACAATTATACTTATCTTACGAGCGGTCCCGTCCATCGGGTCATTATCACCATGGCTTTGCCCACGATTGTCTCGATGCTGGTGACCAATCTCTACAACATCGCCGACACGTTTTTCGTGGGCAAGCTCAATACCGCCTCCACTGCAGCCGTGGGCATCGTGTTCACGCTGATGTTTTTCTTTCAGGCCACAGGCTTCTTTTTCGGTCACGGTTCGGGCAACTACATCTCAGCCGAATTGGGAGCGCGCCGCCACGACAACGCCGAGCGCATGGCAGCAACAGGATTTGCGTGTTCCTTTCTCTGCGGACTGCTGTTCATGATTTTAGGCCTCATCTTCGTCGAGCCGCTGTCGATGCTGTTGGGTTCCACGCCCACTATCCTCCCCTATACGAAGCAATATTTAGGCATTTCGCTGATCGGCATCCCTTTTTTTACGAGTAGTCTGACGCTAAACAACCAAATGCGCTTTCAGGGCAATGCCTCCCGGTCAATGTTCGGTATCGTCACGGGTGCCATCCTCAACGTCGGTCTCGACCCGCTGTTTATCTTTGTTTTCAATATGGGTGTAGCCGGGGCTGCGCTGGCCACAGTGATTGGACAGGTTTGCAGCTTTCTCATACTCCTATATCTGAGTCGCCAGCCCGGCAACATCGCCATCCGCCCGCGGCTGTTCACTCCCACTAAGGCCATGTTCAAGGAGATTTTCTACGGCGGAAGTCCCTCGCTCAATCGTCAGGGCCTTGCCGCTCTCTCCACGCTGCTGCTCAACCTGGCCGCCGGTGGATGGGGCGATGCCGCCATCGCCGCCATGACCATCGTCAACCGTATTTCCATGTTCGTGTTAGCGGTTGTTATTGGATTGGGACAGGGCTTCCAACCCTTCTGTGGCTTTTGCTATGGGGCTAAACGCTACGAACGACTGAAAAGCGGCTATTGGTTTACGACGAAGATAAGCTTCTGGTTTCTCCTCATCGCCTCGGTGGTGTGCCTAATCTTCAGCCACGACGCCATCCGAATCTTTCGCAATGACCCCAACGTGATCCACATCGGAATAGTGGCCCTGCGCCTGCAACTCATCACCTGGCCTTTGGGCTCCGTGATTGTCATCAGCAACATGCTTTTGCAGACCTGCCGTCAGCCCTTGCGCGCCAACCTCGTGGCAGCGGCGCGCAGTGGACTCTTTTTCATTCCGCTCATCCTCATTCTGCCCCACCTGTTCGGGCTTTTAGGTGTAGAGATATGCCAGGCCGTCAGCGACGCCTGCTCGGCGCTGCTCGCCTATCCCATAGCCAAAGGCTTCCTTCGCAAACTGAACAATTAAATTAAGAGATATGACCCAACTTATAGCAAAACATCAAGTGGCTTCGTCCATGGTGAGAGGATTCTTCGAAGGATTTATCACCGGACTCATCGACAGCGACCGGGAAAGCAACCAGGGAAAACCTACCCCGCAACTGACGAAGCAGCTCATTGCCGAACACTTTGAGCACATCAACGAATATTTCTTTCACGTGATGTTCCCTCTGCTTATCGCCATCAATTTCGACAATTATGAGCAGGCCGTCGCCGACATGCACAGGCGCAAGTTCTCCGACGCCACACCGCAAAAGATGCTGTTGCGCTATGCATCGGGATCAAAGCCTCTCTTCGACCACATTGTCGATGAATACAAGAGACAAATGTATAGCCTTCTCGACGGCCACAAACAGAGCATGGCAGACCATATCGCCCAACGCCGGTTGAACATTACCAAGGAGGATGACGCCCAGACCGTCGACGTGGGCAGGGCCATCAGGGCCATGGTGCGGTCCACCATGCACGCCTATGCCGTGGGCCTCAAGGCATCGGGCAAAGGCAAGGCGGCATTTCATCAGCCTTCGGTGCTGCGCATGATGGCTGAGGGGGCAGCCACGCTTCTCCACAGCGCGCCCTTCGATGTTTGGGCCGATATGGACACTGTGGGCCTCGACGGCGTTTACAGGCGTGCGAGTATCAGCAACGAAAACTATGAGACGCTCATCAATGAGATGAACCTGGCCTACGAAGACTTGGCCGAGCTTTAAGCGTGACCTGCCTCCCCACCGACAGAGTGAGAGTATCTTTCTCCAGTTTCTGTCAGATTTTCATCTCCTTGAGAAGCTCACCGTCGAGTGTGAACATAGAGATCAGTCCTTTGTCCATGGTTCCCAACGTAGGAGGATTGCCCCCCTTTGGAAACGTGACGGAGCCCGTATTGCAGCAGACCGTCTGCCCATTGCGCTCCAAATGCCAAAGATGAGTATGGCCGCAGACGACAGCATCAAAATGCCCCGGTGGCAGTTGGCTGTCGCTGTAGACATGGCCATGGGTAAGCAGAATCTTGCGCCCCTCGTCGACGAGCAGCGTATAGGTCTGCATGATAGGAAACCGGAGCAGCATCTGGTCTACCTCAGAGTCGCAGTTGCCACGCACCGCCACAATGCGGTCGGCCAGCGCGTTGAGCCGGTCGGCGATGCCCCGGGCGTCGAGGCCCTCCGGCACTCCGTTGCGTGGACCATAGTTGAGGATGTCGCCCATGAGCAGAATCATGTCACATTGCTGCTTACGTCCAAAAGCCAGTGCCTTTTCGAGTGTCGGCAATGAGCCATGGATATCGGATAGAAGAAGATATTTCATTGGTTTTCTTTATTGTTTCGACTGCAAAAGTAGTAAATAGCAAGGGAAACACCAAAGAATGACGGCCGAAAGCCACTACAGACCCGCCGCTTCTCCCCTTCGGGATGATACCGCTGCCTCAGCTTACGAAGATTGATAAAATTTGCCTGTTTGTTTGGTATATTCCACAGAAAACTGTAATTTCGCAGAGTGTAGGCCACAGAAAGCCTTCACAACTCACAAAGATTGATGAAATGGATAAAAAGGAACAAATACTCATTAGTATATCAGGAATCGACCACCCCGGCCTTACGGCGCAGGTGATGGAAATTCTCGCCCGACACGAAGCTCAGATTTTAGACATCGGCCAAGCCGACATCCATTCCACGCTGTCGCTGGGCATACTGGTGAGAATCAACGAGATGGCTTCCGGCCAGATGATGAAGGAACTGTTGTTCAAGTCTACTGAGCTTCATGTCAACATTGACTTTGTGCCCATTAGCGACGACGAGTATGAAGACTGGGTGAGCCGTCAGGGCAAGAACCGCTATATCCTCACGGTGATCGGAAGGGATCTCAGCGCGCGTCAGATAGCACGGGCCACAAAGGTAATTGCCGAACAAGGACTGAATATCGACTCTATACTCCGCCTCACGGGCCGCCGCAGCATTCGCCACCAGAACAAGCACGTCAGGGCCTGCATAGAATTCTCTCTACGCGGCACACCCAAGGACCGCGCGCTGATGCAGGGCGCGCTGATGCGGCTGAGCACTGAGGAGGGCATCGACTTTTCGTTCCAAAAGGACGACATGTACCGCCGCATGCGCAGGCTCATCTGCTTCGATATGGACTCAACGCTCATTCAGACAGAATGCATCGACGAACTTGCCGAGCGTGCCGGTGTCGGCGACAAGGTGAAAGCCATCACTGAGCGGGCCATGCGAGGAGAAATAGACTTCAAGGAGAGCTTCACGGAGCGTGTGGCACTGCTCAAGGGACTGGATGCCAGCGTGATGCAAGACATTGCCGAGCATATGCCCATCACTGAGGGGGTAGACCGGCTGATGTCGGTGCTTAAGCGCTGTGGCTACAAGATTGCCATCCTCAGCGGCGGATTCACCTATTTTGGCGAATTCCTACGGCGCAAGTATGGCATCGACTACGTATACGCCAACGAATTAGAGATCGACGACAACAACAAGCTCACTGGCCGTTATGTGGGTGAGATTGTCGACGGACACCGCAAGGCCGAGCTGCTTAAGCTCATCGCTCAGGTGGAAAAGGTGAACCTTGCTCAAACCATCGCCGTGGGCGACGGTGCCAACGACCTGCCTATGATCAGCGAGGCCGGACTGGGCATTGCCTTCCACGCAAAACCCCGTGTGAAAGCCAACGCCTCGCAAGCCATCAGCAACATTGGCATCGATGGCGTGCTCTATTTCCTCGGATTCAAAGACAGCTATCTCGGCGAACAAGGAAAACTGTGAATGAGTTAGGAGTTTTTGAGTTTTTAAGTCTTTAAGTCTTTGAGTTCTTAAGTTAGGAGGTCTGAGTGAGAAAATAAAAAATCAAGAACTCCTGAAGACGCGGGAATAAGGAGCCTGGAGTGCGGGAATTCCTTCCAAAAGAAGAAACCGTAGACTTAGAAAAAATGATAAGTCACTGGGGGGCTGTCATAAAACAAGAAATAAGATAAAAGGAAACAATATGAACAACGACGAACAACTGCTGGACCGCTACTTTGCGGAAATCGGCAAAGAACACTTGCTGAGCGCTGAAGAGGAAGCTCGACTGAGCCAGCAAATCCACCAGGGCAATCGGGCTGCCGCCGACAAACTGGTAAGGGCCAACCTACGGTTCGTAGTGGCGGTTGCCAAACAATATAAAGGACGCGGGCTGGCCTTGGACGACTTGGTGGCCGAGGGCAACGTGGGGCTTGTGCAGGCAGCCGCGAATTTTGACGCAAGCCGGGGCAAGCGCTTCGTCACGTATGCAGCCCCCATCATCCGTGCTGCTATCGAGAAGGCACTGGACAGCCAAAACGGTATCTTCAAAGTGCCGAGCAAGGAGAAGACTCCTTCGTCGGACAAACGACGGAAAGCACTGTCGATAGACGCTCCTTTGGGTGGAAGCCCGGAACTGAGCCTGCTCCATGTGCTGGCCAATCCCAATTCGCCCTACGCCGACGAACGTGTAACCCGTGAAATCATGCTGGGCGACCTACAACGGGCCCTCGACGTGCTTCCCAGCCGTGAACGCGAGGTGGTAGAATACTTCTATGGCATCGGCCGCGCCAACCTGACTTTTGCAGAGATTGGCCAGTTGATGGGATTGAAACGGGAACGCATTCGCCAGATACGAAATCGTGCGGTCAGACGGATGTATCAGCAGGGAAGGCTTGGCAGCTCCATGAAAGCCTACCTCAGAAAATGACATTTCAAGCAGGGTAGATAGTTATCAAAAACAGTTGTACGATGAAATCTTTGAGAGAATTATATAGAATAGGCCGCGGCCCAAGCAGCAGCCACACCATGGGGCCACAGCATGCGGCCCATATCTTCAAGACGCGTTATCCCTCTGCTTCACGCTATGAGGTGACGCTCTACGGCAGTCTGGCAGCAACGGGAAAGGGCCACATGACCGACGTGGCCATCACGGAAGAGCTGCAGACTGCGGCTCCTTGTCACATCACTTGGAAACCGGACGTGTTTCTCAGTTATCATCCCAACGGCATGAAGTTTGAAGCGCTCAACGAGACAGGGGCACCAATCGGAGATTGGACCGTATTCAGCGTTGGTGGTGGCGCACTGAGTGAAGGCAAGGAAAAAGGCGATATGTTTGATACTCCCGAAGTCTACGACCTCAACACGATGACCGACATCATGCACTGGTGTGAAGACCGAGGGGCAAACTACTGGGAATATGTCGACAAGTGTGAAGGTCCCAGCATCTGGGACGAGCTGCAGAAAGACTGGGAAGTGATGCAGGAAAGCGTAGAGCGGGGCATCAACCATGAGGGACGTCTGCCCGGGCCGCTCAATCTGAGCCGCAAGGCTCCGGTATATTATGTCAAGGCTTCCGGCTATAAGCAGAACTTGCAGACGCGCGGTCTGGTCTATGCTTACGCGTTGGCCGTTAGCGAGGAGAACGCCTCGGGCGGCGTGATTGTGACAGCCCCCACCTGCGGCTCATGCGGTGTGATGCCAGCTGTGCTCTATCATCTTTCACGGGGACACAAATTCTCCGACCGCAAGATTCTCCACGCCATGGCTACGGCAGGACTCGTGGGCAATGTGGTGAAGCACAATGCCAGCATCTCCGGCGCCGAGGTGGGATGCCAAGGCGAGGTGGGAGTGGCATGTGCCATGGCCTCAGCAGCAGCCTGCCAACTGTTCGGTGGCAGTCCGTCGCAAGTGGAATATGCGGCCGAGATGGGGCTGGAGCACCATCTTGGCATGACCTGCGACCCCGTGTGCGGTCTGGTTCAAATCCCTTGCATCGAGCGCAATGCCTTCGCCGCCACGCGCGCCTTAGACAGCAACCTCTATGCAGCTTTCTCCGATGGCCGCCACCGCGTGAGCTTCGACCGGGTGGTAGAGGTGATGAAGAAAACAGGACACGATCTGCCCTCACTCTATAAGGAGACTGGAGAAGGTGGACTTGCGGCAGGCTATGGGCATAATGAGAGAAAGAATGCATGATTTCAACACTCTCTTTGCAAAAAATTCCGACTTTCTCTTTGTCGGTTGAAAAATTATTTGTACTTTTGCGCTCGAAATCATTCATAGGGGCATAGCCCAGTTGGTTTAGAGCGCTGCAGTCACATTGCAGAGGTCATCGGTTCGAGCCCGATTGTCCCTACAAAAGGTCCACCAAGTGGACCTTTTTTTATTGGTCTTAAACAAATCAAAAATCAAGCCAGATTGTCCCTACAGAGACCCACGAATTTTCGTGAATCTTTTTTATTGGTCTTAAACAAATCAAAAATCGAGCCCGATTGTCCCTACAGAGATCCACGAATTTTCGTGGATCTTTTTTTTCGTCTTAAACAAATCAAAAATCGAGACAGATTGTCCATACAGAGATCTACGTGGATCTTTTTTTGGTCTTAAACAAATCAAAAATCGAGACAGATTGGCCATACAGAGACCCACGAATTTTCGTGGATCTTTTTTATCTGTGATATTTTCACGTAAAATTACGCTAAAATCTGCTGAATAGCTTAAAATGAGCTATTTATGAGTCTTTCACCTCAATAGATGTAATGATTTGGCAACAGTCCCAATTTCTGCAATATGCATACGTTTGCTGTCAAACAACTCTTCTCTGCTGTAAAGGTACAATAACTACATGAAATAACAATCGTTATATTGGAATAATTTACATAAAATAGCTTGATTTATAAGGATTATCGCAAAATTTAATATATATTTGTAGCAACATTCGGTGAATTTATGAAACTAAACAAGATAAAAGATGTCTTAGATAGCAAGGGTATTTCACAAACCTGGCTGGCAAAACAGTTAGGCAAGAGCTTTAGCACGGTTAATTGCTATGCTCGGAATAAATATCAACCCGATTTAGAGACACTTCTTGAAATCTCAAAGATTTTAGAAGTTGACCTCAAGGATTTGATTACGGACGAGAACGAAAGAGTGTAATGAACTCGTAGTTCCCTGTCTTAGTAATTATGTTGTAGAACTTCTGATAATAAAATATTAGTTGAATATGGGCATAAGCAAAGAATTAACAGAAGAGGATGTCAAGTTCCGCTATATCAACGAGGCCATTACAAGCAAAGGATGGTCAAAGGATAGCATTTTTATGGAACAGAAGGTTAAATTTACTGACGGTAAAATTAGTCTTCATGGCAATCTTGTGCATAGAGAGAAGCCTAAGTTTGCCGACTATGTGCTTTATGCAAACAAGACAACACCCTTAGCCATTGTAGAGGCAAAGGATGCTAATCATTCTGTTTCTCATGGATTGCAACAAGCTATGACTTATGCCCAAATGCTTGATGTTAAGTTTGCATATAGTTCTAATGGGGAGGGCTTTGCCGAACATGACTTCTTAACAGGGAAAGAACGCACTTTTGCCATGGATGAGTTTCCGACAAAAGAAGAACTTATCGAAAGATATAAAAGCGAGGCTAACGGTGGCAATGGACTTAACGAACAAGAGCTGGCTATCATAGAGCAGCCTTTCTGCACTGGTCAGAATATATTTCCTCCACGATATTATCAGCGCAATGCCGTAAATCGTACTGTCAATGCTATAGCAAAAGGGCAAAATCGTGTCCTTCTTGTCATGGCAACTGGTACAGGCAAGACATACACTGCTTTTCAGATTGTATGGCGTTTGCTTCATAGTGAATTGAAAAAGAAAGTGTTATATCTTGCTGACCGCAACATATTGGTTGACCAATCCATACAACAGGACTTCAAGCCGCTAAACAAGGTAACACACAAGATTGACTACTCCAAAGATAAGAATCACTTGGAGGAATTGAAATCTTATCAAGTGTTTTTTGCGCTATATCAGCAGTTGATTGGACAGAATGATGCCAAGAATTATCAAGAGCTGTTCCCTAATCCCGACTACTTCGACCTTGTTATCGTTGATGAGTGTCATAGAGGTAGCGCAAAGGATGATAGCAACTGGCGAAACATCTTGGAATATTTTTCTTCAGCTACTCATATCGGTATGACTGCTACGCCAAAGGAAACGAAGTATCAGTCAAGTATTGGCTACTTTGGCGAGCCAGTCTATACTTATAGTCTTAAAAATGGAATAGAGGATGGTTTCCTCGCTCCTTTCAAGGTAATCAACATTACAACAAACATCGGTGACGAATGGAGACCGACAAAGGGGCAAAAGGACATCTACGGTAACGAGATAGAAGACCGCATCTATAATAATAGCGACTATGATTATAACATTGTTATAGAAGACCGCATAAGGGAAGTTGCACAGGAGATAACCAACTATCTGAAAAGTACAGATCGAATGGCTAAGACCATAGTGTTTTGTGCTGATGAAACTCATGCGGAACGTATGCGAATGGCTTTGGCTAATGCCAATGCTGATATGTGCAAGAAAAATCCCGACTATGTGGTTCGTATAACAGGTAGTGATGAATACGGGAAAAGTAAATTAGATTACTTTATTTCTGTTTCTTCTAAATATCCTGTCATAGCAACAACAAGTAAGTTGCTTTCAACTGGCGTTGATTGCAAAATGACAAAACTAATTGTGCTTGACCAACAAATCGGCTCTATGACAGAGTTCAAGCAGATTATCGGTCGTGGCACTCGTCTTCGTGAGAAAGAAGGAAAGACATACTTCACAGTAATGGACTTCCGCAACGTGACACGATTGTTTGCAGACCCAGATTGGGACGGACCGATTGAGATCGACCCGAACTATCCGCCCAAGCAGAAAGAGCCTAAGCCGTATGTACTTCCAGAAGACAATGAACCTAAAGGTGTGACAGAACCAGATCCCGAACCACGTCCAAAGCCAATAGTAGCCAAGGATGGTTGTCAAGTTATGGTTATCAACAAGGTTGTTTCAGTCTATGACACAAACGGCAAGTTGCTTCGCACGGAAAGCATTACGGATTATACAAAGAAAAGTATCATAGACACATACGCAACGATAGACACATTTACTTCCAAGTGGCAAGAAACCAAGAAGAAGTCAGACATAGCAGAAATGCTTAAAGACAGTGGTATCGATCTTGCAGCATTGAAGCACGACCAAGACATGGACGATGTGGATGATTTCGATTTCATCTGCCATATAGCCTACGGCAAGAAAACACTTACACGGCGTGAGCGTGCCGAGCAGGTGAAGAAACGTGATATATTCAGCAAGTATGGTGAACAGGCACGGCTTGTGCTTGAAGCCTTGTTGGATAAGTACGCCAAGGAAGGTGTGTCAGAATTGGAAAGCCTTACTGTGCTTGAAAATGACCCTTTCCGCAAGTTGGGTTCCAAAGCAAACATCGTGAAGTTCTTCGGTGGTAAGCAAGGCTATCTTGACGCCGTAAAGGAACTGGAACAATACATATATAATATAGCATAAAATAGCAACAAAATATGAGTTTATCAAATTTCGTAAAACGGATACGCAATATAATGCGCAATGATGCCGGTATCAACGGTGATGCGCAACGTATAGAACAAATGGCGTGGATGCTGTTCTTGAAAGTCTATGACGAGAAAGAGAATGACTGGGAGTTGGACGATGATGATTACAAGTCTATTATTCCAGAAGAATGCCGTTGGCGTAACTGGGCGCATGACGATGGAAGCGGTAATGCCTTGACTGGTGATGAGCTGCTTTCGTTTGTCAACAACACATTGTTTGTGAAACTCAAAAACATAGAGGTAACACCAACAACCCCTATCCGTCAGGCGATTGTAAAGACCACATTTGAGGATGCCAACCAATATATGAAAGATGGAGTTCAACTTCGTCAAGTGCTGAATGTGATTGACGGTTTGAACCTTGGTGACTATGAGGAAAGTCATGCTTTCGGTGAGATATACGAGTCAATCCTCAAAGAAATGCAGTCGGCAGGTTCCTCTGGTGAGTTTTACACCCCAAGAGCCTTGACCGAATTTATGGCAGAGATAGTCAATCCGCAGATTGGTGAGAAAATGGCAGACTTCGCTTGTGGTACAGGAGGTTTCATCACAAGTTGGTTGGGTGAATTGGACAAGAAGGTAAAGACTGCTGAAGATCGCAAAGAGTACAATCAGTCTGTGTTTGGCATAGAAAAGAAACAATTTCCGTATATGCTATGTGTGACGAACCTGTTGCTGCATGGTATTGACACGCCATTGGTATATCACGACAACTCGCTTACAAAAGATGTACTCAACTACACAGACGAAGACAAGTTTGATGTTGTGTTGATGAATCCACCATACGGTGGAAACGAGAAGTCGGATGTCAAGTCACACTTCCCTTCTGATATGCGCAGTAGCGAGACTGCTGACTTGTTCATAGTTCTCATCATGTACCGACTGAAGAGGAATGGTCGTGCAGCGGTCATTGTCCCAGACGGTTTCCTGTTTGGAGCGGACAATACAAAGATAGCCATCAAGACCAAGCTGCTCAGAGATTTCAACTTGCATACCATTATCCGTTTGCCTGGCAGTATCTTTGCGCCTTACACTTCGATAGCCACGAACATTTTGTTCTTCGATAACACCTGTGCGGAGGGTGCTCCAGAAGGTTATTCTACAAAGGAAACGTGGTTCTATCGCCTCGATATGCCAGAGGGGTACAAGCATTTCTCCAAGACAAAGCCCATGAAGTCAGAACATTGCGACCCAATCCGTGAGTGGTGGAACGACCGTAAGGAGATTATCATTGCTGATGGTGACGAGAAATCTCGTTGCTATTCGGTTGAAGACCTTATCGCCACCGATTGCAACTTCGACTTGTGCAAGTTCCCGAAAGAGGATGAAGAAATCTTGCCACCTGCCGAACTGCTTGCCGACTATTTCAAGAAGCGCAAGGCTCTCGATCATGAGATTGATAAGACTTTGGCGGAGATACAGCGTATCTTGGGAATTAAAATAAACATTGAAGAATAATACAATGAAGGATTTAACCGTATCAAAGATTGAAAGGCTAAACGTGTTGAACAACCGTTTTGCAATAGAAAAGATACAAAAGACATTGGACATTACTGGTATGATGTTTGATGGAGAATACCGTTTTACGAAAAAAATGGTGGCCGATTTCTATGAAGTTGAAGAACGAACAATTGAAAGATATCTTGAGAATTTCGGTTCTGAATTATCTGGCAATGGATATGTTTTATGTAAAGGTAAACGCCTGAAAGACTTAAAGTTACAATTTGCTCCCGTCATCAATGTCGGGAGCAAAACTACACAACTCGGTTTGTTCAACTTCCGTTCGTTCCTAAATATTGGTATGTTGCTTACAGAGAGTGAAAAAGCGAAGGCTTTGCGTAGTGCAATTTTGGACATTGTGATAGCAACAATCAACGAAAAAACTGGTGGTGGAACAAAATATATCAATCGCCGTGATGTGAACTATATTCCAGCAGCTATCACTGAAGAGAACTATCGGAAGAACCTAACCTCCGCAATGAGCCAATGTGTGGGTGGACACAAAACCTACAAATATGCACAAGTAACAGACTGGATATACGAAGCTGTGTTCAAGGAAAATGCCAAAGAATACAGAAGGGTTCTTTCTCTTGACTCCAAGGATAATGTGCGCCATACCCTCTATGCCGAAGTGTTGCTTGTCATATCTTCATTTGAGAACGGTATTGGTGCTGTTATACAGCACCAATACAAGGAAAATGGAGGTAGATTGTTATCAATGGACGAAGTTAAACAAATTGTTGACGACTTGGCAGAGCAACCGATGCAAAAGCCTTATCTTAATGATGCCCGTACCAAGATGGCTTCTCGTGATTTCAGCTTCCGTGATGCTTATCATGGCAATATAGCCGAATACCTCAGAGCGGTAACACCAGAAGAATATGAACGTTTTATCGGGGATAAGTCGATTGATTTCGACAATATCCTTGCAGAAAACAAGGATGTCTTGAGAAGATTAAAGCAGGCAGACAATGAATGAGGAAGTAAAATACATCAGTTACGAAGAGGCTTTAAGCGTTTATGCAAAGATGATAGACGCAAGCGATGGTGGCTTCGATGGGGTCAGAGATGAAGGTGGAATACGAGCTGCTCTTGAGTTTGTGCAGAACGATATGTATTATCCGAATTTCTCCGATAAACTCTGCTCTTTGGTATACAAGTTATGCTCTGGTCATTATTTCAATGACGGTAACAAACGTATTGCCTTGACACTCGGAGCATACTTCCTGTACAAGAACTCATATATTTGGCAAGCTACAATTTTTATGCGGCAAATGGAGTCCATCGTCTATCATGTGGCAGCATCCAACATCGACAAAGACTTGCTTCTCCGCATAATGACTTGTTTCATGGATGGTGAGGATTACGATGAGGAATTGAAGATTGACATTGCCAATGCGATGAGCAGGGGTGAGTTAGGTGTCAGAGGTGAGGACTATGAATAATTTATTAATTAGCTAACCAGCGGTTAGCCAATTCGCAGAGTAAAAAACAATGAACGGAAAACAATTAAAGAACAGCATATTACAATGGGCGATACAGGGAAAACTTGTACCGCAAAACCCTAATGATGAACCTGCAAGCGTATTGCTTGATAAGATTCGCCAAGAGAAAGAACGCTTGATCAAGGAGAAGAAAATCAAGCGTGATAAGAACGCATCCATTATCTACCGTGGTGAGGACAATTCCTATTATGAGAAGATGCTTGCCACGGGAGAGGTGAAATGCATTGATGAGGAGGTGCCGTTTGAAGTGCCTAAGGGGTGGGAATGGGAGCGTTTTGGCAATATAATGATAAATAAGGATAGTGAAAGGGTTCCACTTTCTGTAGCTCAGCGTCAACAGCTAAAGAAAATTTACGATTATTATGGGGCTTCTGGTGTTATCGACAAAGTTGACAAATATCTTTTTGATAAGGATTTATTGCTAATTGGGGAAGATGGAGCAAATCTAATCAATAGAAGTACCCCCATTGCTTTTATAGCAAAAGGCAAGTATTGGGTGAACAATCACGCCCATGTGCTTGATGTTTGCAGTGGAATGGCACTTTCTTATGTAGCTCTATTTATAAATGCTATATCACTTGTCGATTATGTAACAGGTACAGCTCAACCAAAAATGAATCAAGAAAAGATGAATTCCATTTTATTGGCAATACCACCTGTAAAAGAACAGCACAGGATATTGGAGAAAATGTCAATGGTTGACGCTTTTGTTGATAAGTATGCTTCTTTACAGACAAAATTGGATTCTTTAGACAATTCTGTTTACGAACTTCTTAGGAAGTCTATTCTACAAGAAGCAATTCAAGGGAAATTGGTTCCGCAAATAGCATCAGAAGGCACAGCGCAAGAACTGCTTGAACAAATAAAGGCAGAGAAGCAGAAACTCGTTAAAGAAGGCAAGCTAAAGAAGTCTGCCCTCAACGATACTATTATCTTCCGTGGTGACGATAACAAGTATTATGAGCAAATAGGGAGCGAAGTAACCGAGATAGAACTTCCTTTTGACTTTCCAAGTACTTGGTCTATTGCTCGATTAAATGCTGTTTGCCAACTTACAGACGGCTTGAAAACCATTGGCAAGCAATGCTTGTTAGATGCCAAATACTTACGTGGTAAAAGTTCTGAAACTATAGTAGAACAAGGTAAACTTGTATATAAAGGTGACAATATAATGCTTGTGGACGGTGAAAACTCTGGTGAAGTTTTCATCGTACCACAAGATGGCTATATGGGTAGTACATTCAAGCAGTTATGGATAAGTCCCTCAATGTACGAACCTTATGTTTTAGCTTTTATACAGTTCTATAAAGAGACATTGCGCAACTCTAAGAAAGGTGCAGCAATTCCACACCTTAACAAGGAATTGTTTTATGGGCTTATTATTGGTATTCCACCACTGCAAGAGCAGAGAAGAATAGTTCAGAAGATAGAACAATTAACGCAGTTGCTCAAATAGTTTTTCTATTTGAGCAACAATGCGTTGCTGCTCTTTAAATGGTGGTAATGGGTATAGATAATTTTCAATGTGGCTGTTATTGATGGATGGTGAATTGTCTCCTTTCATAAACGTATTCAGCCCATCTACAACATAGTTAGATAGCATTAGATAGAACAAGAACTTAGGGAAATATACTATTCCTGGTGTAATCACATAAAAGCCTGTGCTTGCTATTGCACTTTTGTAAGTATCGTCGACCAGTGCAATGTTTCTTAGATAAGGGCGCACCATAGAAAAGAGGATGTCATTTTGGTGCAGTTTCCTTGTTGCTCTACTTGGCGCATTATCAATACTCATCTGTTTAGCGTTGTCTATGATGTTCAATTTGTTGTTCACTGCATCTACGTCAATATAGATAAAATCGGATGTAGGCTTTGTTGACTCCATTGGCAAAAACACGATTTTACCTCTTGTCCAATTCCATGAAGCAGGCAATTCAAATGGTATTTCCTCTGTTATATCTTCACAATGTTTGCCTATCTGCTCATAATACTTGATAAAACCTCATTTATTTTGCCTACTATTCTACTTTGTTCTGCCATTGGAGGCAATGGTAGATACAACTCTTTCAGCCGTTCTTTACCAAGATTATAAAAAGCAGCACCAGACTTCTTTGTTATTCCTCGCATAGCCTCAATTAAGAATGGACTTTGAAGAAAATACGCAAGTAACAAGGAATGATTAAAGTCTTGAATGTATGGACTAATGATGAATACAAAACCGCCAGCACTAACATTATTGTAGTCTTTTTCTATTACTGCCATTTTACCAATATTCTCCAAACTGGTTACAGCAGGAGTAATGATGCAATTCTTCTTTAGAATGGTATTCGCATTGACAAACTCCTCTGACACAAAGACATCATCATCTTTGAATATATACTTATTGGGTAGAATGTTTCCACCACGCAATATTCTAATGCCTTTTTTATTTGCGTTTGCTTGTTCTTTTTTGAACGATGCACCTGTCTGTATTTCCAACAAGTCTTTAACCTTGCACCAAGTCCATGTTTCGGGTATTTGGAACGGCAAAAACTCGTCTATACAAACAGGGCTGTTGTCTATCAACTCATAATACTTGTTATCGTCACCACGGAAGATAACAGTATTGTTGAGAGCAGACTTCTTTAATTTGCCCTCCTTAACGAGTTTCTCCTTTTCAGCCTTTATCTGTTCAAGTAGTTCTTGCGCAGTACCCTCCTCTGCAAGTTGTGGAACAAGCTTTCCTTGTATAGCTTCTTGCAAGACAGACTTTTTCAACTTTTCATTTAGAACATTGTTCAATAAATCAAGTTTTGTTTGGGCATCATTGTAACGATCTATAGAATGTGCCAACCGTACCATTGCCAGTATAATACGATGTTGTTCGGTAATAGGTGGAACAGGTATTAAGAAATTTCTCATACCAGCCAATGGAACATTCTTTATTGTACTACCAGTTGCAACATTTTTTGCGTATTCAGTAAAATATTCTGTCTCCAATATATGTTTGATATATTGTTTGTCAATGTTACCCATCAAGTTGAAATAGCAAGCACTTTTACCTAAAATCACATTTTCCCCATTATAAAAGGCAACATTACCTAAAGTACCATTTATAGAGACTAAAACTGTTGTAGAATTTAGCAGACGTTTATGTTTTTCTGCCTCTTGTTCACTTACTTTTTTTGTGTCGGCTTTAATCTCAATGCTTCCATTACTTAGGTTATTGCCATTGATAAAATAAACAGTTCCTGTTGCATCGTATTCGGGAGTTCCGTGAATGCCATCTCCCAAAATGGAGGTTATGTTTGACAATCTTGCCCAATTCCATGTTGCTGGTATTTCAAACGGCACTTCCTCATCAATGCATTTCACCTCTCCTGTAGCAAGCATCTTCTCATAATAGGAACTCATAGAACAATACCATGCCTATTTATATGGACAACTTTATTTTTTACAAATAAACGAATAGAAATGGAATTAGACAAATTTGAAGAGTTCCTAAGCCAAGGCAATATGGCTAAGAACACGATTTCGGCATATATGTATGCCGTGAAGGAGTTTGGCTCTCGACACAAAGAGTTGAACAAGAGAAACTTGTTGGTTTACAAGACCTACTTGATTGAGACTTACAAACCAAAGACGGTAAACCTCCGTATTCAGGCGTTGAACAAGTACCTTGTATTTGTAGGCAAGACTAAGCTCCGCTTGAAGTCGGTCAAGGTACAGCAACGTTCTTATTTGGAGAATGTCATCAGCAATGCCGACTACACCTTCTTGAAGAACAAGTTGAAGAAGGAAGACAACTTGGAGTGGTACTTTGTGGTGCGTTTCTTGGCTGCGACAGGTGCCAGAGTGAGCGAACTTGTGCAAATCAAGGTTGAGCACGTGCAAGTAGGCTACTACGACATCTACACCAAGGGTGGCAAGATACGGCGTATCTATATCCCCAAGACATTGCGCGCGGAAACAGAAAAGTGGTTGCAGACACTCAACCGTACAAGTGGCTATCTCTTTCTCAATCGCTTTGGCGAGCGCATCACGACAAGAGGTATATCACAGCAGTTGAAGAACTATGCCGTAAAGTATGGCTTGAACGAGAAAGTGGTGTACCCTCACTCGTTCCGCCATCGTTATGCCAAGAATTTCTTGGAGAAGTTCAACGACATAGCCCTGCTTGCCGACCTCATGGGACATGAAAGCATAGAGACTACACGTATCTATCTGCGAAGAAGTAGCTTGGAGCAACAAGAAATAGTAGATAAGGTTATCACTTGGTAAAATGCCTATAAAGGTTCATAGGAAAAAGAGTAGAAAGAGATGCAGGTCTCTTTCTGCTCTATCCATGTAAAACGTTTTATCATATGACATGCATTTCCTCGTCTATGCCACTTAAAGCCAACGGCTGCCACAACCACTTGAAACTCAAAATAAAAGCATCTTCTGTTATTTTTTGCTTTTTTAGACGTTATTTTCAGTGAAAATTTTGGTCGCTTCAATAAAAAAACTTATATTTACTACCGCAGACATCATGATACCCATAGCTCCAGGGCAGACACTTATTTGTGCGGTTTCGGCAATTAGATGATGCCTAACAACTCAAAAACACCTAACAAACAAAAACAACATTTAAAGAAATGAGAAAAATTGCAATCCCAACAAGTGAAGGGAAACTTTGGCTACACTTCGGCAAAGCCCCACAAGTGACATTCGTGACCATTGGCGACGATGGCAAGGTATCCAACAAGGAAATCTTAGAAGCTCCTGAGCATGCCCACGGAGCCATGCCTAAGTTTATCCAAGAACACGGAGCCACCGAGGTCCTCTGTGGAGGACTCGGCCAGGGCGCAGTCAACATGCTGCGGCAGTTAGGCATTGAACTTCACGCTGGTGCTCCCGCCATCGACATCGATAAAGTTGTCGGCCAATATCTCGACGGCACCATCGAGTATGGCGACAGCAGTTGCCATCACGACGGTTGTGCAAAATAGTCAGCCCAAATCGTGGCGACCGCCGCATGATTACGTGGCGACCGCCACATGATTACATGGCGACCGCCACATGATTACATGGCGACCGCCGCATGATTACATGGCAACCGCCGCATGATTACATGGCGACCGCCACGATTTGTATGAAGCTAAGGTACATCGTGCCAGCAGCGCGCATGACTGTGCCGCGGGGGTGGTCTCTGCTACGTAAGGTCAGAGGCTAAGCTTATGATACAGAGATGTTATTGAGGAAAGAACATAAAAAAAGTCCAAACATCCTCACGGACCCTTGGACTCCACTTACTGAAATCTACCTATATAAATTTAAGACATTAATCACTCTTTCAAATATATTATTCATTTAATTTCTCTGTTGCAAAAATAAGAAAAAAAGGGTAAAATCCAAACTTTTTTCAGTAAACTCTTGTTTTTTTTCAGTGAACAGATGCTATAATACGTATTAAGCCAAAAAAACGAGCCTTTGACAGAGCCTCGGCACAAGAAAAGATACTTTCAAGACGGCACTCTATCCGGGGCAAAGCCCCACTTGCCGCATCGCCCTGCGCGGGCCCATATACTTCAGCCCAAATATTTTGTCAGATATTTAGCATAGACACTATTGCGGATTTTCTGAATTCCCTTTTCCCTTATCTGTCTCACCCGCTCACGAGTCAACCCATAGACATTGCTGATTTCCTCCGGGTTGCGTTGGGGCACGCCAATGCCGTAGGTGTCGCAGATGATCTGCCGCTCGCGTGGCTTCAGCACCCGGTCCATGATGGCTATCACCTCGGTCACCATCGACTCGCGCTCGGAATAATGTTCTGGGTTGCTCTCATTACTGCTTGCGACGATCGTGTCGCCATATGAAGTGTCGCTGTCCTCGCCCATTGGCACATCAATGCTGACCTCATGGCTTTCGGCCTGCATGGCCTGGTCGATCTTGTCCAAATCAATCTTCGTAAACTCGGCCAATTCCTCCGACGACGGTTTGCGGTGATGCTCCTGCTCAAACTTTGCAATGGCCTGTTTGATGACCTGAATATTGCTCACGTGGTTTAGTGGTACCCTAACCAGCCGGCCCTGCTCGGCCATGGCCTGGAGGATGCTCTGGCGAATCCACCACACGGCATATGAGATAAACTTGAAACCTCGCGTCTCATCATATTTCTCCGTAGCCTTCACCAGTCCGATGTTGCCCTCGTTGATGAGGTCGGACAAGGTCATGCCACGGTGCTGATACTGCTTGGCCACAGAGACGACAAAACGCAGATTGGCCTTGATCAGTTTGTCCTTGGCCCGCTTGCCCTTCGCTCCTCCGAGCTTTACCTCGTGAGCAAGCTCAGATTCTTCCTCTGGTGAAATCATAGGTATTCTGGCAATCTCAGTCAAATACTGATTCAAATCTTCCTCTGTGCGATTGGTGATGCTTTTTTGAATTTTCAGCTGTCTCATGATGTCTACTTTTCAATAGTTGTTGAAACTTACCGACTATTTATCTCCTTGTTATGATAGGTATTTATAATAGATTTTGTCGCAAATGTAATGAAAATAATTGTAAACAAAGAAAAAACGAGCATTTTTTTTGTTGGAACGCCATCATTTACAACATTCGCAACTTACCTTTCAATATGCTCTCATTGCACAGGAAGCTGCCGCAGAAGGATGCAGATGAATGCCGGCACGGGTCTGACAGTCCTGACATCGGGAGGAAGATACAACAGCCGCACTCCTCACGGGTACAACCGATTTTTAGCTTGTTGTGCCCGTGTGGAGTGCGGCTTGCCCTTTCTTTGCAATCGTCTCACACAAGGAGAAGACTATTCTCTCAGCAATGCATTTCCTACACATGCGCTCGGCATCTGAATGTGCAGCATCTCGCAGATGGTCGGGGCAATGTCTACGATGCGGGCGGGCGTGGAGGTCTGGCCGTGATTGACATGCCAGCCCATCAATACAAAGGGAATATGAGTGTCGTAAGGATTCCACTGGCTATGACTGGTGCCACGGAAATCGGAAGCGTCACTGTTATCGCCAAACTCGGGACGCTGCACGAAGAACACGTCGCCACTGCGCCCGCGGAAATAGCCGTTGATGATCCGCTCCTTGATAATCTCTGGAATGGTAGCCTCAGCCACATGGTCGTAGTCTACGGCAAAACGAATGCGGTTGTCCTTCAGCAGCCAGTCTATCATGGTCTGGCGAGCCTTCGAGATGTCAACACCCTGGCGTTTAAGCAGAGCGTCGTTGAGCGTCACGCGGCCGGCGCTAATCTGCGAGACCACCTTTCCCTCCAAGCCAAGAGCCTTCTGCATGTAGACGTTGGCTTCTTTCTCCATATTCCATGTCTCCAATCCACCAGCCGGAATCTTGTGCTGTTTCAGAAAGTTGGGATTGTGCACAGCGCCATGATCGGCCGTGAAGAAGAGCAGATAATTGCCACGTCCTATCTTCTCGTCAAGTAGGTTGAGGAATGCCGCCATCTGCCTATCGAGCTCCATATACACGCTCTTGTTCTCCGGGCCACGTGTAGAGAAGACGTGACCGATGGCATCTGTTGAGGAAACAGAGATACAAAGCAGGTCGGGATCACTGTGCTGCCCCAACTGCTCACTCTCCAACGCAGCCTCGGCAAGCCCGAAGGTGAGGCCGACACCCTTGTCGGAAGTCTTCACATTGGTGCCGGGCTTTTGCTGGTTAAGCTTGTTGAAATCGATTACCCACTGGGGGAGCTGCTTCATGTAATAGGTAGAAGTGACAAAATGCCCGGCCGATTCGTCCCACCAGTAGGCAGCGTCAGCACTGTGGCCCGCCGGCAGAATGGCCGCACGGTCTTTGAGCGCGATGCCGATGACCTTGCTCCGGAAATCGGTGGCCAGCTTCAGCTGGTCGCCAATCGTAGAGGCCTGAAAACGATGGGGCGACATCTGGCCCTCCTTGGAGTCGCTGCCAACACTTTTCACCGCACTGTCCTGGCAACAATAGACACCGGCACCGTCTTCAAACCATGTATTGGCGGCTATGCCTGTGAGGGCGGGAACGGATCCGCTCCAGACACTACTGTGACCGATGGCCGTCACCGCCGGTACATAGTTGATCATCGTGTTCTCATAGCTATATCCTTCATCGACGAGACGGCGAAGGCCACCCTCGCCAAAATCATTGTAATAATAGTAAAGATAATCCCATCTCATCTGGTCCACCATTAGGCCAACTACAAGTTTGGGACGCTGGATCTGAGCTTCAGAAGAAACCGAAATGGACACGAACAGCAAAAGGAAAACAGACTTCAAAATGCCCTTTATTCCCTTCTTAATTTGAAAAGTCATCTTTCTCATCTTATTCTTTTGTTTTTTTAACACTAAATTCTTTGTTTAATTCATATAATAAATTACTTTTGCAATGTGTTTTTCATGGTATTAGATTATTAAGGTTAATGAATGGGATTGGTTGTTGTGAAACAGCCAATCTTTTTTGTTGTGGTTTTTGATTAACTCAAGTCTGACTCTACTCATTTTTCAACAGTTGTTTCAAGAGAAAAGGCATATCTCCCTTTCGATTGCAAATTTACAAAAGCTTTTTTGATTGCCTGCAAAATCATTAAAACTTTTTTGTTAAGTTTTCGGCCCGACAACACCCGGCAGTTATGTTTTGTCACAAAAATGAGGGTTTCTTGTTTTTTTTGCCTACCTTTGCATTCATGAAGGTAATTGAATTGCTCAAGCGCTATGAGAACCAAAGGAAAGTATCATTCGAGGTGCTGCCTCCACTGAAAGGAAACGGCACTGCCACATTGTTCGCTTCCCTCGACAAGCTCATGGAGTTTGATCCGCTCTATATCAACATCACCACACACCACAGCGAGTATGTCTATATACCGCTTGCCGACGGCAAATACGAGCGGCGCCGCATCCGTCGCCGACCGGGCACCGTGGCCATTGCCGCTGCCATACAACAGCGCTACAGCTGCCCCGTGATTCCCCACGTCATCTGCTCCGGAACTACGGCCGAGGCCACAGAATACGAATTGCTCGACCTGCAGTTTCTCGGCATTGAGAACTTGCTCCTGCTGCGTGGCGACAAGGCACGCGACGAGCGCTCGTTCACACCTGTGCCGGGTGGCCATCTTCATACCACCGACCTTATCAAGCAGGTGAACCGCTTCAACGAGGGCTACTTCATCGACGGGACACCGATTCGCCATCCCGGAAAACCGTTCCACTTTGGAGTGGCCGCCTATCCCGAAAAACATGAAGAGGCTCCCAACATCCATCAAGACATGGTACACCTGTTAGAGAAACAGCAGTTGGGCGCCGACTATGCCGTGACGCAATTGTTCTACGACAACAGCCGCTTCTTCACCTTCATCAACGATGCCCGGAACATGGGCATCACGCTGCCCATCGTGCCTGGCATTAAACCCTTTGCAAAGCTGTCGCAGATCTCGCTGGTTCCCAAGACGTTCCATTGCGACTTCCCGGACGATCTCGCCCGCGAGGCACTGAAACTGAAGACCGACGAGGAAGCCCGTCAGTTAGGCGTGGAATGGACCGTGGCACAATGTCGGGAACTCTTCAGCAAGGGCTTCAACGACATCCATTTCTACACAATGGGAGCCGTGGACTCCGTCAGAGAAATATGCAGACAACTGCTCTAAACCGATCGTATCATTAAGCATGTATTTCAGTGATGTCATAGGTCAGGAAAAGTCACGCCGCCGTCTGCTGCAGATGGTGGCAGAGAACAGAGTGCCCCACGCGCTGATGCTCTGCGGACCGGAAGGCTGTGGAAAGATGGCGCTCGCACTCGCCTTCGCGTCCTTTCTCTTAGGCGACATCGGGCCAGAGGAAGATGCCGACCCCGCACTCAAAAAATTTGTGAGCGGGTTCGACCAACGCAAGCGCATCAACGCTCACGCCATGCTCGCCAAATGGGAGCATCCCGACCTCCACTTCTCCTTCCCCGTAGTGAAACTGCCCGGACAGAGCGCTGAATATCCCACGACAAGCGCCGACTACATGCAGAAATGGATCGATTTCCTTGCCGACGGACCTTACATCGAACACGACCGGTGGTCGGAAGTGCTGAACGAAAATAAGATTGCCGTCATTTACGAAGCAGAGAGCGACCGTCTGCAGCACGAGCTAATGTTGAAGTCGAACCAGGGAGGTTACAAGATTTCGCTGATCTGGCAGCCAGAATGCATGAACGCGACATGCGCCAACAAACTGCTGAAACTCCTTGAAGAGCCTCCGTCGAAAACGGTATTCCTGCTTGTCAGTGAGGATCCGGGGCAGCTGCTCGAAACCATCCGCAGCCGTGTGCAGCGCATCGACATCCCAAGGCTCGAAACAGAAGATATAGAGAATGCACTGCAACAACAGCGGTCGCTCGAACCCGATATGGCCCACCGCGTGGCCAGACTGGCCAATGGATCATGGACTCGCGCTTTGGAGAGTCTCGACGCATCCAACGAGGAGAAGACTTTTCTCGACCTGTTCATCGTGCTGATGCGTCAGGCTTATATGCGCAACGCCAAGGAGCTGAAAAAATGGAGCCTGACAGTGTCTAACTTCGACCGGGAGAAACAAGTAAGGATGCTCAACTATTTTCTACGGATGGTCAGAGAGAATTTCATCTACAACTTCCACAATCCCGAATTGAACTATATGACGCAGGAGGAGGAGAACTTTTCGAAGAACTTTGCCCGTTTCATCAACGAGGCAAACGTGATCGAGATGTCTGAAACCATACAGAAGGCCACCGACGATATCGTAAGGAATGGCAACGCCAAGATGGTTTTCTTCTGTTTGTCGCTGCAAATCATCGTCCTCATCATGCGCAAATAATCAACTACACGACAAGAAAGAAAGAATTAACAGGACAATTATATTTTGATTCATGAATTAATATATGGACTTTAAGAATATGAACTTCAAGATTCTGCGCACGTGCGACCGTGGTTTCGGTTGCCACGCCTGCGGACGGCAGAACAGTCAGCTCAACACCTACGACTGGCTCTCAGACGTTCCCGGCAACGCGGAATCCACCGACCTTGTGGAAGTGCAGTTCAAGAACACACGCAAGGGATATTATCACAATGTGAACGGCCTCGACCTGAAGAAAGGCGATGTCGTAGCCGTTGAAGCTAATCCAGGCCACGACATCGGCGTGGTGACGCTCACTGGACGGTTAGTGAAACTGCAAATCAAAAAAGCAAACCTGAAATCTCCCGATGAGATTCGCCGTATCTACAGAATCGCAAAGGAGACTGATATGGACAAGTTCCGAGAGGCCAAAAGCCGAGAACACGGCACAATGATTCAAAGCCGGCAGATAGCAAAGGACTTGGGACTGAAGATGAAGATCGGTGACGTGGAATACCAAGGTGACGGCAACAAGGCCATCTTCTACTATATCGCCGACGAACGCGTGGATTTCCGGCAACTTATCAAAGTACTGGCAGAAACTTTCCACGTGCGCATCGAGATGAAACAGATCGGCGCACGACAGGAAGCCGGCCGAATTGGCGGTACAGGCCCCTGTGGACGGGAACTCTGTTGTGCCACATGGATGAAGAACTTTGTCAGCGTCAGCACCAATGCCGCACGTATTCAGGACATCTCGCTCAACCCGCAAAAGTTAGCGGGCATGTGCGCCAAGCTGAAATGCTGCCTCAACTATGAAGTTGACGACTACATGGAAGCCAGCCGCAGGTTGCCCTCAAAGGAAATGATTCTTCAGACACAAGATGCCGACTACTATTATTTCAAGGCCGACATCCTGACGGGAGTCGTCACCTACTCCACCGACAAGAACATCGCTGCCAACCTTGTAGACATTACTGCCGAACGGGCACGGGAAGTGATAGAACTCAACAAGAAGGGAGAAAAACCCTTGTCGCTCAAGGAAGACGGCGAAGAGATAGAAGAGAAGAAAAGCGCCGACCTTCTTGCCGACGCCGACGTCAGCCGATTCGACAAGGCCAAGCGCAACAAGAAAAAGAAGGCCAAGCAGAAAGGACAGGAAACACCAGCCAATCGACAGGCATCAAAGGCTGAACAACCTGCCGGACAGCAAAAACCGGCTCCTAACAACAATCCACAGAAGCCCAATGCACCAAAAGCAGGGCCAGCTCCCGCCAACGACCCAAAGGCCAACCAGACTTCAGACAATGCACAAGGCACGGATGACCGCGGAGCAAGAGGCAACCAAAGACGAGGCAACAACCGAAAGCCCAGGCGCCAACAGCCGAAAAACGACAGAGCACCGCGCCAGCAGAACAATCCGGACAACAACCGCAGACAGAACGACCAACTACAATAATGACTAAGAAGAAGGCGATATTGACGGCAACGGCCCTGCTGTTTCTCTCCGCCTGCGAGAGCGGAATGGTGTTTGACCGCTACGGCCACGTGTCTGAACGCGGATGGAGCAAGCAGGATGCCGTAGAACTCAGCGTGCCGCCACTGCGTGAAGGGGGCGTCTACGAAGTAAAGATCGGCGTGCGCTCCACCGACGACTACCCTTATCGCAATATCTCCATCATTGTACAGCGGCAGACATTCCCGTCGAAGGTGGTACACAGCGATACGGTGGAATGCAAGCTGACCGACGACAAGGGCATGCGCATCGGTTCGGGATTCATCAACTACCAAAACTCCTACGACGTGGCACTCGACCACTACAAGGCCGGCGACAGCATATACATCGTACTGAAGCAGAACATGCGCAACGAGCAGGTGGAGGGCATCACCGACGTAGGCGTATCCTTGAGAAAAGTGGAATGAAATTGGGTTATAAAGGAGGGCACTGACAATAAAAGACCAACTGGACAAATCCATAAAGTTAGAAAAACGAAATCGCTTTCGTGGGTCTCACGCTGAGACCACCGAAAGCGATTCTTCATTTCTGTTCACTAATACACCCCTTTCGTTCCTCACGGAACTTAGGAGGCTAACAATTCACTACAAGCATTTACATTTCATTGCCGGCACTTTACCGTGGGGATTACCGAACCCCATCGGACAACAAAGAAACCCAACCGGCAACTTTGTGTCATTGAGAGTAATTTCAAGGAGTATTCTTTCATTTGCAAAGATAAGATAGTTTTATGCCTTTCAAGCAATTTTATTCGAGGAAAGGTTACTAAATTACGCAAAATTGTAATTACTTGTCCCCAAAAAGTTGTTGTTCTGATAAAAAACAAGTAATATTGCAAATAAGAATCGTCCAGACGGTCTATCTCCTCACTCGGCGAGCCCGACGGGCGTGTAAAAAGTTATTCTCAACACCAAACAACTCTATCACTGCTTATGAAGATCTATACAACATTAGCATCAGCAATTCTATTGTCGACACTGACATTCACCCAAGCCTCAGCACAGGACGGACTGGAGATATTCAACGATACGGTGAAGGTCAACCGCGGCGACCAGTTCCACATTTTCCTCAAGTCCTTCTCTCAACCGATCAAAGACTATCTGGCCAATGCCAAACGAATAGCCGTGGACTTTGAAACCACCACTCCCAATACCATCACTGTGGGAGGCGCATGGTTTCAGCCGAGTGCTGAAGGCTTCGGGAAGGTGAAGATGGTAGTCTATCAAGAATCTCCTTATATCAAGGATTACCCCGACTGGACACAAAAGCTCGACTCGCTGGAGTTCACGGTGAACGTGCTTCCGAAGCGCACACCAGCCGCGTTGCCTTATATTAATAAGGTATGGGGCATGAGCAAGGCTGATGCCATCGCCGACATGCAGAACCATTATGAGCTGTATTCGGATACCTACTATGCGATGAATCCGTCGTTGACCCAAGAAGAACGGCAACTTTTTGACTGGTTCCTGAATCCCGACTTCGACTATCCGCTTTTGGCCTTAGGCTGGAACGAAGATGGACAGCTCTACTCCTCCAACATTATCTTAGCAGACCGGGCCCGCTTGGGGTTTAATTCTGAGTCGGAAGTCTCGGGCTATCTCGAGGACGACGGTTTTGAACTCTTAGGCTACGACGAGACGGGGTTGTTTGTCGCCTACAGGGAGTCGGACCATACACAGGCAAGTGCAGGCAACATCACGCTCCAGGGACAATACTTCCCCTACATCAACTTCCAATATTCACCCAAATCGCCATTGGCTGTCGACCGCACGACACTCACCCAACCCAACGCCCGCATCAGCCGAAATGGCTCCACAGTGACCATCGAGGCCGGTGAGGATGCCGACCAACTGGTGAGAATCTTCACTGCCAACGGCAAGCTCATAGCCGACGGCAAGCTCCACAATGGCACAAACACCTTCACGGTCACAGTGAAAGGCCCCGTCATAGTGAGAGTGGGTAAACACGCGGGAGTGAAAATCATGTAATAAGGTATCAACACAAAATACAACAGCGACATGAAGAAGACCTACACTTTGATTTTGGCCATCCTGTTATCAGTCATTGCCACCCCCGCAACAGCCGAAGACTGGAACTATGACTTTGAAAACTTTGGAGACATCTTTGGAGACTACTACGCCAACTCCACTCTTGATCTGACCCTCAACGGCCTCACATGGCACGTGCACGGCGTGATGCCCTCGGCGGGAACGGGCGACGGCAGCGACGACTGGGGCAACGGCAACAAATCTTTGCGACTCTACGGAGAGAGCAAGAAAGACCGCCAATTGGGACCGGAGATGACCAACTTCACCCTCACCACGCCACGCGACATCGGCAAGGTGTCGTTCTACATCCATGAACACGGGCGCTGGCCGGCAAGCTACGGCCTTCAGGTGGCATGGATTCTACAATGGTCGGCCGACGGAACGGCATGGACCACGGTGGGCGACAGCTTCACGGCTTCGGACGAGACGCAATTGATTGAGCGCGAGGTCAACCACACCAATGCCTATATCCGCATTGTCAGGGCAGATTACGCCACATTCGACTATACAAGCGTGACCAGCAACGGAAAAATCACCAATTTCGACGACCTCAAGATCACCGACATTAACGGTGGCGGTGAGGCTCCCACACTGTCGACGACAGAGAGCGCGCTCGACTTCGGCGACATGTCGATCGGCCAGATTGGCTCCAAGAGTTTCGCCGTTGCCTATGCAGGCATGGAAGGGGTGGAGCGTCCCACCTATGAAATTTCCGGACTGGACAAAGATGCCTACTCCTACGAGTTGAAGCCCACCGCCCAGGCTGGCGTCGACAGCATCTCCATCAGCTGCCGCCCACTGCGCAGAGGCACCGCCACAGCTACTTTCACCGCCACATATGGCAACCTGACCACTGCCGTAACCTTGAAAGTGACCGCCATCAAGCAGCATCCCGACGTGAGCTTCTCTGGCGGAGAGGGCACAGAAGACGATCCCTACATCATCGCTTGTATGGAAGATCTGCAGGAACTCACCGACTCGGTAAACGGCAACGATCAACAGGTTCAGACCTTTGAGGGCAAATACTTCCTCATGACCGACGACATCGACATGAGCCCCGTGGAGAACTTCAGACCTATCGGCAACCAGCTCGGAGGTACGGGCACAGAGAACATGAAAGTGTTCTCGGGCAACTTCGATGGTGACGGCCATACCATCTACGGCCTCAACATGAAATACACCAGTGCCAACAGCGTAGCTCTGTTCGGTATTATTGAGAATGCCAACATCAGCAATCTCAGCATTGCCAACAGCAACATCACGGGCAGTGCAGCCGTGGGCGGACTGGTAGGACTCTCTATAGGCGTGTCGACCATCAAGAACTGCCATGTAGCAGCCGACGTGACGGTATCGGGCACCTATTATGTGGCCGGACTCTGCTCTTCGACGCTAAGCGACAGCGGGCATCTCACCATCTCCGACTGCACCAGTGCCGCAACAGTGACGGGCGACTTCTCGGCTGGTATCATGTCGACCAACGGCCAAAACGGCACGGTGATTGAGCGCTGCGGCAACTCGGGTGCCATCACTGCCCCCACCTATTCGGCCGGCGGCATCATGGGTTTCGTGTCCTATGCCTCTACGACGTTCAACAACTGCTACAACACAGGAGCCATCACCATGCATGGCACCGACTACTTCGGCGGTGGTATCGTTGCCGGAGCAGGCATGAAGATGGAGGACAACCTGATGGTGATCACCAACTGCTGGAATGCAGGAACGCTGACAGGACAGTCGTTCTACCTCCACCCCATCATTCCGGCCAACAACTTGTTGGTAGACTATGACGACGAGTCCAACTACAACCACGACCTTCTGACGATGTCCAACTGCTACTTCGACAGCAATCTCGGAGACTATTTGGAGTTAGACGGCACACACGCCATATCTGAATCGGATATGAAGACCGACAACTTCACTCAACTTCTCAACCAGGGACAAGATACCGCTGTATGGATTTTCGTTGAAGGAAAGAACAACGGCTTCCCCGTGCCCGAAGGCAATGTTGCCACAAGCATCAACAGCAGTATCACGACCGGAAACGGACAGACCGAAATGTACAACTTGAACGGGCAGCGCATCAACAGCATTCCCGCATCTGGCCTGTACATCATCAAGAAGGCCGACGGAAGCACAGTCAAAGTGATTAAACATTAACATAAACAAATTATATTGCAATAGCATTATTATTTCTTGCGGGATGGCGCCCATCGGGCAGCCATCCCGTTCTTTTATTCCGCTTTGCACGCACTGAAGAGAAATAGAATTGACTGCATGATTCATGGTGACCGGCCGCATCCACAATAACTCGCAGGGCCTCACCTTCGAATACGCCCATGCAAAAAAAAAGCCATGCTATATTCTCTCTTTACATCATTTTTTTCTATCTTTGTTGAGAAAAAGACAACTATCATGACTCTGCAACAATTGGAATACATTCTTGCACTCGACAAATACGGCAATTTCGCCAAAGCTGCCTTCTATTGCGACGTGACACAACCCACCCTCAGTTTGATGATCCAAAAATTGGAGGCCGAACTGGGACTCAAGATCTTCGACCGTCGCCGGCAACCCATTGTGGCCACCCGCGCCGGACGGGCCGTGATAAGCCAGGCCAGAGAGGTATTGTTTCAGACAAGACGGCTGAAAGAAATCGCCGAAGAAGAGAAAGACTCACTCTGCGGAGCATTCACCATCGGTGTGCTGCCCACCATCGCCCCATATCTCATCCCCCACTTCTTTCCGCAGCTCATGAAGGAACATCCGGAGATGGATTTGAGAATCGTAGAACTGAAGACGGCCAACATGAAACGCGCGCTCGCCGAAGGCGACATCGACGCAGGCATCTTAGCAAAGATCGACGGACTGGACGCCTTCAAGTGCGTGCCGCTCTACAAAGAACGGTTCCTCGCCTACGTTGCCGAGGGCGATCCTCTCTTCGCCAAAGAAAGAGTGAAGCCAACCGACCTGAATTCAGAATTTCTGTGGATGCTCGACGAGGGGCACTGCTTCCGCGACCAATTGGTTAAGATCTGCCAACTCAAGTCGGCATCGGTCAGCAAGAAAGCCTACACCTTAGGAAGCATAGAGACCTTCATGCGGATCGTGGAGAACGGCAAAGGCGTCACCTTTATCCCCGAGCTCGCCTATTCACAACTAAGGGAAGAACAGCGACGCCTGGTGAGACCGTTCGCCATACCTGAACCACGACGGGAAATCGTTATGATGGTGACGCAGGAGTTCATCCGTCATAAAGTGCTCAACCTCTTGGTGGAAAGAATCGGAACGGTGGTAAAGCCTTTGCTCAGGCCTTGAGACGGTCTCAAGACGCGGCCCCCACTTGGCGCCCCGCGGGATTGCAAATGGAAGCCCACGGGCTTGCATATGGCAACCGGCGGGCCCACTATTGCAAGCCAGCATGAGTAAGCCAAAAACGATGTGCCAACTCTGCCTCTGCGGAAGATGTCTGCCTAATAAGGGCAACACATTGGTTATGAGGAAAGATAAGCCGGCTTTTCCATAACAAGAATAAGAAATCCTGGAAAAAACAGAAAAATACGCAGCTCGACCCAACATCTGTTTTTCTGACACCATATCGCGAACGGTCTGCGTATTTTTTGTTATCTTTGCAGATCAACAAACAGAATCCAAAAACAATATATGACCAATCGCTATCTTTTGGGCCTTGACGTGGGCAGCAGTTCCGTCAAAGCCTCTTTGGTAAACATCGACAATGGACAAGCCGCAGCTTCGGCCTTCTTTCCCAAACATGAAGCTCCTATCTCTGCCCCCAAAAAAGGATGGGCCGAACAAGATCCGGAATCGTGGTGGAACTATGCCCGCCAATCGATTGGGCAAGTAATGGCCGATGCCCAGGCAGTCCCCGACGAGGTGGCGGCCGTGGGCATTTCCTATCAGATGCACGGACTGATTTGCGTGGATAAGAACCAGCACGTCCTCAGACCCGCTATCATCTGGTGCGACTCGCGCGCTGTGGCAGAAGGCAACCGGGCCTACAACGGCTTAGGCAGTGAGTGGTGCATGGGGCACTTGCTCAATTCGCCAGGCAATTTCACGGCGGCTAAATTGGCATGGGTAAAAGACAATGAGCCCAACGTGTTTGAGCGCATCGACAAAGTGATGCTTCCCGGAGACTACATCGCCATGCGGCTGACGGGCGAAGCCTGCACAACGATAAGCGGACTCTCGGAAGGCACGCTATGGGACTTCAAGCGCCAAGACTTAGCAAAGGAGCTGTTAGACTACTATGGTATACCTTCGTCTATTTTGCCACGCATCGTCCCGACGTTCGGCGACCAGGGACGACTGACCGATAAGGCAGCCAAGGAATTGGGACTCAAGGCCGGTACTCCTGTCAGCTACCGCGCCGGTGACCAGCCAAACAATGCCTTGTCGCTCAACGTTTTCAACCCGGGAGAAATAGCTTCCACGGCGGGCACATCGGGTGTGGTTTATGGTGTGATGGGGCATCCGTCGTGCGACGCCAAGAGCCGCGTCAACGTGTTTGCCCATGTCAACTATGCGCGTGAGCTGGAACGGTTGGGCGTACTTCTCTGCATCAATGGCACGGGAATCCTCAATGCTTGGATGCACCGCAATATCGTTGCAGCGGACATGGGCTATGCGGAAATGAACGAATTGGCTGCCCAGGCCCCCATCGGAAGCGATGGTGTAGTGGTGATACCTTTCGGAAATGGTGCTGAAAGAATTCTTGAGAACAAGGAGACGGGATGTTCGTTCCAAGGAATCAACTTCAACAAGCACAACCGCAGTCATCTTCTGCGCGCCGCCCAGGAAGGTATCGTCTTCTCTTTCTGTTATGGTATGGAGATCATGAGGCAGATGGGCATGGACATCCACCGCATACACGCCGGAAAAGCCAACATGTTCCTCTCGCCGCTATTCCGCGATACGTTAGCAGGTGTGAGTGGGGCTACTATTGAACTTTACGATACCGACGGCAGTGTGGGTGCGGCTAAAGGAGCCGGCATGGGCTGCGGCATCTATAAAGACCACGATGAGGCGTTCGCCACCCTGCGCCTGCTGCAGACCATCGAGCCCGATGTGAAGCACAAGGAGGAGTATCAAGCTGCTTACAACCTGTGGAAGGAGCGGCTAAAAGTCTAAAAACGGCTAAGTTGAATGGCTAAAACCGATAATTCTTGGGCAGAATTGGCTGAAAAAGACGATCATTTGAGGCCTTTTTCAACTGAAAAATAACACAAGCTACTCGAAAAAGAGGCCTGGCAAGAAAACTCTTTGCCAGGCCTCCTTTGCTTGATAGATTCCTGTTGGACTTATCTTCCAACAGGATAAATTCACTTCACCACCAACTTCTTGCCGTTCACAATGTAAACGCCCTTTGGCAAATTGCGGAGATCGCTCAACTTGTCAGCAACCTTATTGCCTGAAAGTGTGTAAACGCCGTTGATGGTTGTCGGCTTTCCTTCACCTTGCAAGTTGACGATTCCTGTGGGAACGGTCACGTAGAGCGTTGCGGGGAAGTAGTTGAACTCGTAGTTCTGAGCCTCAGCTCCGCTGGGGACAATGCTGAACTCGCCGGCCTCAGCAAACGTGGTCAAAGCATTTCCTTCGGCATCTAATACAGTGAAAAGTGGTTCTGTAAGCAGTGTCAGCTCGGTTTCGCCATTCTTCAGACTGTCGACAGAGTAAGTGAATGTTGGTTGCTCACCCATTTCAATGGTATCGTTGGCTGCGCGCAAGTTAGCCTTGGCTTTGTAAACAGTCAGTGTACCGTCCTCAAAGTCTACCGCCTCACTGGTGATTGTGCCACGTTCCACATGGATGGCATACTCTCCGGCGGGAGAAATCTCCGTTGCTTCACAAGAGAGTACAGGATGTCCGTCTACATAATCACCATACAGACGGTAGCCGAAACGTGGATTGGGCTCTCCGTATTCTCGGCGGGTGCTGCGAGCACGGATGGTCGTACCAAATTCAACAACTTTAGTGAAAGCACTCCAGTTGGCACTGCGGGCAAAAACATCCTTCTGTCCTGCCCGGACATAAAGCGTTATATTGGCAGCATTAACACCAGAGAAGACCTGGAAACCGGTCGGAATAACTTTCTTGCCATTCACACGAATGGCCTGCAAGCCTACTGCATTTGCGACAGCGTAACTACCAAGGCTGTCTACAGTCTCTGGGAATACGAGTTCGCTCGCTCCGTGCATGCCTGCCATAGCATAAGCACCAACAACACGAACCTTCTTGTCCACTTCAACACGGCTCCCTGCATGAGGCAGCACAGCCAAGAGAATCGTGGAATCCTTGCTCAACACTTGATGGTTCACCACCACATAGTTTTTGTCTGCACCCTCAGGAAGTGAGACGGAGTCAAGAGCAGAAAGTCCACTCAATGCACCAGGTCCTAAAGTCGTGATGTTATCAGGAAGGAGAAGTGTGCGCAACGAGCGAGAACCATAGAAGCCACGCTCGGGCATCTGATTATCAGCAGTAGAAAGCAGCAGACTGTTGTCTTTGAGATAAGGCTCACCGCCTGCAACAATCGTAGCTTCAGAAAGGTCAAGTGTATGGAGATTGCCACGGCTGACTTCGCCCAACGTATCAAGTCCGGCCATCTGGCGGATCAGTTTCATATCGGTAGAGTTGATGGTACCATTGACCTTGAGCAGGCCTATCTTTGATACTAAGCTATCAGCGATAAGACTCTTCAACTCACCCGGAGTTGCCACATTGACAGTATCGGAAAGCTGAGCTCTCGGTGTGCCTTCAATGCCAATCACCATGTCCTGATAAGCTGAGAAACTGTAAGATTCAGGATCGAGCAGGGCCACATCATAGTAGCCGTCGTCGGATCCGTTCCATCCCCAGTTGACCCACACGCGGCCCTGTGCGTCGTAGCCACAGAAGACAAACTCATGACCGCCATTCATCATATCCACACCGCCATAAAGCAGCGGACGGGAATTGCTGATCTCGTTGAAGATAAGGTTCATCCAATCGGACTCGGAATATCCGTCTCTTTCGAGGAACTGGGCTGTTGCGGGATAACCGAAGTAATTCACCATACCGTCGCGGGCCAGATTGGTATACGTTCCTGAGCCATCGGTTGCATACTGCATATCGGAAGCCACACCGCAATCCAGCATAAGCTTTGCAACCGCCTGGCCTTCGGCATAAGAGTAGTTGCGATCATAATCGTCGAGCATATTGTCCCAGTCGTATACGCTCTGAGAAAAGTCTACCGTAACGGTGTTATAAGAACCGTCGGCCTGTTTTACTCTTACAGAGTTGGTGCCCTGTCCACGCTCGGGCGACTTGTGATAATACATCACCTGAGCCATAGCTGTAGCAACGCACCCGGTGACACAGCGGCCCGTCTCACCGTAGCCCTGCCAACCGCCAGAGCCAGAAGTGGTGCCTTCCGGGCAAAGATCGTTATAGGGAGATTCTTGTCCCCAGTGGCACGTGATGAGTGGAGCCACTGAAGGAGAATAGAGCGACGGGTCGGGAGTGGTTGTCTTGAAAGGTTTTCCACTGGCTACGATGGCATTGACCGCTCTCTCCGCCGCATCGAGGTACCACTTGAAATTGGAGTTAGCACCATCGCTGAAGGTAGACTCTGAATAACCAATCACTTCAGGAACCAAGTCATCACTGGTGATGATGGCAAACCCGCCTTTCTCATAGCCATATACACTATAAGCCTTGTTAGCCTTGAGCAACTTGAACTGTCCTCTGTTGGGGGCAGTACGGGCAGAAGAACCGATAGCCTTCTGTGTAAGGATGGCCTTTGCGGCTCTCTCCATGGCCGCCTTACTACGAGGGGCGGCATTGACACTCAGCGTAGAAGCCAACAGCAAAAGACCCCATAGCGAATATCGTTGTGTCTTATAATTCATATCTTCAAAATTTGATAAGTAGGTTTACACAATGAAAATGAAAGCCGCAGTCTACTGAAAGGCTGCGACTTTCATGGTTGTTAGAGATGTTCACCCAAAGAAAGCATTCTTCCTAAGCGTTGACATTTCAGTTGATTCGATTACTTTCTGATAACAGTCTTCACACCATTGATGATGTAGACACCTTCCTTGATACCCTTGAGACTCTTAGCGTCCTTGAGCAACTGGATGCCATCGAGCGTGTAGACATCGAAGCTCTTCACGCCGGAGTTCTCCAGACCGCGGATGGTGGTCACAATCGTTGTTGAGATAGGAGCAGACTCAGAACCGTCAGCGTAGACAGCTGTCACCTGGTAGGTGTAGGTAGCATCGCTTACCTCAGCAGTATTGTCGGTGTAAGTCAAACCAGTAGCCTGGCCGAGGAGGGCACCGTCACGATAGACATTGTAAGCAACGGGAGCAGAAGATGTCTCGTAGGTTACGTCGTCGAGCATGAAGATGAACGCATTGTCGGCAGAAGTGATCTGACGGACAGCAAGGTAGTTGGTACCCTCGGGAACATTGACGGAGATCTCTGTCCAAGTACCTGAGCCCTGGGTGTAGTCGTCACCGAGCTTGGTGAAGCTCTCCTGGCTGTTGTTGGTAGAAGAGGTAAGAACCTGGAAGGTCTCTGTACCAAAGCCGTCGCCCACAGCGTTGTTTACCCAGAAGGTAATGGTCTGAGCCTTACCAGAGAGGTGCGGAGTGATCAGCCAGTTGTCGGCGTCGACGAAGTTCTGACCAGTCTCATCCACTTGATAGATGCCTGCAAGAGCCTTTGTGCCTGAGTGAGGATCAAGACCCTGTCCAGATCGGAACAAATCTGATGGCTGCCAGCACAAGAATGCGAATTGCTCACCCTGATGTGTGTAACTTATGTTCTGATTCAAACTACCAGCAAGACCGCCGTCAGCATCGATCGTCGTCCAGTCGCCGTAGCTGATGCTCCAAGGCTCGTAGCTTTCGAAGTCGTCGGTGACCTGGGCTGAAGAACTTTCAGGAGCCTTCCAGTTCAGGACTACAGGAGTAGAACCCTCGGCAGTGAGGCTGTTAGGAGCTTCAACATCAGCAGAGATAGCCTGAACCACAGCCGTTGCCGTGTTGTTGTCGGCATTGTCGTCTTCGTCGGCGAGCTGAGCAGTAACGTTCAGAGAAGAAGACTCATCGAGAGTCGTTGTGCGGTAAGCCACATGAATCGTTTCGCTTTCCAGTGTAGCGAGCTTGCGGTCGATCGTCTTGTCGAGCACTGTAGTGCCGTTCACCTTCAATGTAACGTGAGCATTGTTGATGTCTTCAAGACCTTGGTTGGTCACCTTGACATTCAGATCAGCCGTCTGACCCTTCTTCACACTTTCGGGAGCGGTAACCTCTACGCCAGCATCCTTCTGATCAGGATCGAAGACATTGATGTTATCCAACAACAGATAGGTGTCGGAAGTCATAGCCTCAGAAGCTGAGGTCTGGAACTGAAGGACTACATAAGGCTGGTCGATGAGCGAAGCAGGCAGGTCAACCAAAACGCGCTGCCATTCAGTATCAGCATTAGCTGAGAAATCCTTTGTGAAGACAGGATCCAAAGTAGTTCCATCAGAAAGCTGAGGAGCGACAGAGAGTGTGACAGGCAGGTTAGCCGGAGACTTGAAGAAGAACATCAGCTTAGGATTGACAGCACCGGCAAGAGAGATCTTACCCGTGAAGACGTAACCGCTGGCAGCTTCTGAGGAGGTGAATCCGAGACATCCGGCGTCACCATCGTAAGAGTCATCCAGCATGTACCACTTGTAAGCAGCAGAAGAGCGGTAGATGCCCAAGAACTGGTCTTCGAGAGAAGCATTACGGAAGCTGTTGTGGAACGGGAGGATGTAAGGACGACCCGTAATCACAGAAGCAGCGCTTGCAGATCCTGCACCGGCAGAAGTAGCGGCCTGGACAGCCCACATTTTCAGATTCTGTGCATCACCTTCGGTTGTGTTGTAGGTCACGTCGTAATCGTTCTCACCCTTCACGCTGCCGAGTGCATCGCCAATATAGCCCTCACCGTCGACATCGAAGATGGTGTAAGTAACTGAATCGGGGATGACCACGCCACCATTGGCGCCATCAACATCGAGCCAAGAGAGATGTACGGAGGTCTGGTGGTCAGCGGCAGACACCTCGGGAGCGGCAGGAATATCCTGGCCGACATATACAGAGACCATTCTCTTCAAACCACGACCGCTCTCATTGCTTGCGACCACAGTGTAAGCATTCTTTCCCTGACGGGCAGTCTCATCAACGACAGAGTATTCCTTACCGGGAGCAACATCGGTCAAGGTCTTGATGACATTGTTGCCATTTCTCACCTCAATGCTCGACAGCGTGCTGAGTGCTTTGCCCTCGATAGACTTCGATGGAGCAGTGAAGCTCACCGTAGCCTTCAAGGCTGCTGTAGGATCAGCAACGGCCTTCAGGTTGGTCACTGAGTCGGGAGCGGTGAGCTCGGGAGCGATGTCGATGGAGACAGAATCTAAATACAGATAGAATTCGTCCTTATCAGAGATGGCATGGAAACCAAAGTAGTAGTTGCCGTCGGTTTCTGCCGTGATGGTCTTTGCGAACTGAACATACTTGGCAGAGGTCAGGTCGGTTGACGGAGTAAGCTCATTGGTCATAGCCTCCACAGTATTGCCCATACCGTACTTAGCCTCGATGCGCTCGGGGAAGTAAGAGCCGTTGGCACGAGCCTTGAAGCTCACGTCGTATCTCTTGCCAGCCTGCAGGTGGATCGGCGGAGTGATGAGCCAGTCGTCAGCATCATTGCTGGAATTATACTTATAACGTGCGGAGCCATCATACCAAGACCATGTAGAACCATCGCCGTTGGCATCGATCACGGTGTAGAGGTTGATGTCGGTGAGGAAGTCGTCGAAGAAGGGAACTTCAATAGCCTGACCAACCACCTGTCCGTTACTCAGAGCCAGGTCACTGGTCTTAGTTGCGTTCTTAGCCACAACACCATAGGTATAAGAAGCCATAGGACCCTCAGGAAGTGTCTCTGTGAACGTGGTAGCACGCAAGTCAGAGGCTACCTTCACGGTATCTGTTCCTGAGATACGGCATACATCATAGGTGAGATCGCCAAGATAACCGCCATTGACGGTTGCTGTAGGAGCTGTCCAAGTGACAGTAGCCTTGTTGCCCTCGCCCATTTCAAATTTGACATTTGTAGGAGCCACAGGCTTGTCGTAGCCTACATAATGGCTGGTGCGTACAAACGGGCTGTAGCCCACGTCGTTCTTCGTACGCACTGCGAAGCTGAGCATGCCTTCCTTCAGGGCTGTAACAGGAACGCTGACGCTTGCGCCGGGAGTTGTGGTGCCCTTAACGGTGTCGGTCCGGTTTACAACCACCTCATAGTCAAGGCTTCCGCTCAGATCAGAAGTTCCGTCGTAAGTCTTGGTAGGAGCTGTAAAGGTGACATTGCCCGACAGGCTCGAACCCTCGAAGTTAGCGGTCAAATTCTCTGCTGCAGCCGGTGCGAGATCCTCAGCCGGAGCATTCGGGATCATCATACCCACGGTATAAGCATTGGCATATTCGCCCGAGTAGGCACCTACCGGCGTCAGAGCTGCTGTCTCCAGGTTGACGATGTAGAGTTGTCCTGTGCCGTCGGCATCCATAGAATACCAGTAGAACTCATTGGTGCGCGGGTTCACCTCACCGGTCTGGAAGTAGAAGGCACCTTCAGAATCCGTAAGTGTAATGCCCGTAGAGCCAATCAAAGTCTCAGTACCATCGGTGCGGTCGATCTTATAGAGGTTGCCGTCGGCACCGATACCATAGGCAGAGCCGTCGTTGGTGATACCAATAGCCGCCATAGTGGTGTTAGCCGTTCCAATCGTAGTACGTGTCAACGTGTTGTAGTCGATGACGCCATACTCGAGGCCGGACAGGTCGGATTTGTAGAATTGACCAAAGATCTCACCGGTCTTAGGATCCTGTGCGGTCTCCGTAGCCATGAGGCTGTAGTCTTCGAGTGATTTGCGATCGCTCACCTCCCATGTGTCCATGTCGAACGAATAGTTATACTCGAGGATGATTCCCCAGCTGGCAAAGGAGGTGTCGTAGTAAATACCTGTCAACTTGTTGTCAACAATACCACAACCTCCATTGAAGAAACCGTTTTTATAAGCAGCGAGTTGCTCGGGAGCCAAAGACGAGGGAGGAGTGACGCTGTAGATACCAGAGAATGATTCACCGACCAGATTGACATACATCGGTAGCGAAACCCCCTCAGCCATTAAGGCCGATTTTTTCACAGCGGGTTTCTTGCGTGGCTGAGCGAAACGCTTCACCTCACGAATCCCATTGTTCAGAGCACCGATGTTTAGCATCTTGTGCTGGAAAAGCAATGGATACTTCTTCTTCATCATTGCCAGTTGGGACGGATTCTGTGCAGAACCCTGCTTGAGCGACTTCTCAATCTTCACTGCCGGCATTCCCGGCAATGGAGTCTGAGCTTGTGCGGTCAAGGTCGCGGAAAGGCCAACCAATCCAGCGAAAAGTAAAGTCTTAGATTTTCCCATAACCTTTAGTTTTAAATCGGTAATTATTAAAAGCGAGTAGTAAATATTTGTAACGTCTCTTTGCAAATATAGACTTTTTTATCACTCAGCAGAAGTTTTTTGATTAAAAACATTTGTAAAATTTGAAATTATTAACATTTATGTAACTATTTCTTGCAGAATATTTACAGTAGTTAACAATTTCATCTTTTTCAAGTTGCAAGAATAAAGCAAAAAAGCTTATTTAATTACAAAATCAACCGATTCGAAGCGAAAGAGTTTACATTTTGAAACGAAACACAACTAAACACCCGCGGTTTCATCTATGTTTCGTTAACTTTCGTTCACGTATCCAATTTCAACCATACCCGGTTCTTCAGGCGAGTCTCTTCCCCTCGCTCATGTTTTTCCCCTGTGCTGAAAGGGGCAAAAAACCGAGAAGATACCAGCTTCCCAGACTTCTTGCCGGGCAGACACCAAGGAAAGACATGCTGTCAAATCAGGCGGAAATCAAGACAAGAAATAAGGAGGAAAGAGAAAGCAGACCGGATAGCAAACGCCACATCAACGCGCGGCGAACGCCACACAATCGGATGGCGAACGCCACATCGCGGGGAGGCATATGCCTCCGGTGGGAGGCAAGCGCGAGACAGCATAGATAACCAATTCTCACAGCACCAACAGCTATTTGCAAGCATACGAGCACATTTTCCCATTATTTTCATTAACTTTGCAATCCATATAAACCGTATCGGCAACAAAGTCGCAGCGCTCGCGCTCCCAAATCACAGACGGCTATAGCCAAGGCCGTCCCGCCAGGTGCCCGCGAAGCCAACTACACCTACTTGTTGCCCATGGAAGCTGAATAAAGAAAAGAATAACAAAGGAGTCATTTATGAGCATACTGATAAAAGACACAACACGCGAGGAGCGGATTCGCATTCTTCACGAATCTCTCAACTGCGGAAACGGAGGCTGTGAACTCTGCTCCAGCTGCTGGCTGGGCGGCGGAAGCATTGACGACATCTATAGCGACTATATTGAAGGCAGAAAAGAAATCAGCGAGATCAACATGGAATACAGCAAGCGCATGGCAGGGAGGCAACGCGGATGACACCACCTGCTATCAACGCCTCGTCGAGAGAGGAACGTATGGACTACATCATCCACGAGTTTCGTTGTCTTGCCGACTGCGACAATTGCGGCCACTGCCAATTTCTGCATGGGCGCAACGCTCTCGATGTTTACCGCGACTACGTTGACGGGAAACGCGAGTTTATGGAAGTGACATTGGAATGGAGAAGGGTTTGAAGACCGCTGGACATAAAACCAGCATTCCGGAGAATTCGGCTTAAGCTATAAAAAAGCCAACTCCCCAGCTTTTTCACAAAAGTTAGGGAGTTGTGATACCTGAATCTAAATCTTAAAACCTAATAACCAAAAACTAAAAACCTATATAAAAACAATCTATTAACCTTAAACCTATTGAACTAAAAACCTAAATCTATTTTATGTGCAAGTCCCGACGGACTTGTTTTCTTTTGACAATGCAAAGGTAGCAACTTTTGGTTCACCCGCCAAATAAACCAAAGAATTTTCCTCAAAAAATGCCTTCTTCTTGATTAATATCAAGTATTTTGTGTGCGAACACAATAAAATTACTCATTTTTGTCCCGAACTACGGAAAACAGCACTGGAATGCAGGGAGGGAAAGCTGACCGCCCAGGGCTTTTCAGCATTCAGCCTTCGCTCCGCGTTGCCCACCCTTGGGGCACCTGCGAACAAGCGAAGGCTGATACTTATTCTACTATATTATATATAGGTACAAAAAGAGCTGAATGGAAGTCATCGCTGTTGCCGAAACATGGATTCTCCCCTATCCCTTCATGTCATTTGTCTTTTCTCCACAACCGGCTCATATCTTCAAGCGTCTTGCCCTTAGTTTCGGGCACGAGACGCCAGACAAAGATGGCAGCGACGACACAGATCAGACCATACAGACCGTAAGTGAACCAGTGGCCGAAGTTGTCGCCGGCAGTGAGGTGCATGTTGAACATCGGCACGAACGACGAACTCACGATCCAGTTGAAAATCCACTGGAAGGCAACGGCTATGGCAACCGCCTTGCCACGGATCGTATTGGGGAAGATCTCAGCGATGAGCACCCAGCAGATGGGGCCCCAGCTGAACATGAAGCTGGCACTGTAGACCATGATGCTGGCTGCCGTGATGAAAGCCATTCCTTCACGTCCGAATGTCAAGGCCACGCCAAACGCGCCTATAGCCATGCCTATACTGCCCCAGATGAGCAGAGGCTTGCGGCCCCACTTCTCAACGGTGAATACGGCGATGAGCGTGAAGAGAATATTGATGACTCCCATAACGACAGTAAACGCCATCTCATTGTCCATGCCCATGTCCTTGAAGATTCGTGGAGCGTAATAGAGCACGGCATTGATGCCCACAGCCTGCTGGAATACGCTGAGCATGATGCCCACAAAGATGCACATGAAGCCATAGGAAAGCACCTTCTCTGTCTTCACGGTGACGGTGTTCTTGATGTCGTTCAGAATCACCCGCGCCTTGTCCAATCCATTGATACGCGAGAGGATGCCCAACGCCTTTTCGTCCTGACCGATCATCACCAGGTAGCGTGGAGTTTCGGGCACAAAACAAATCAGGAGGGTGAAGAGTCCGGCAGGCACACATTCCGATCCGAACATATACCGCCAGCCCGTTGTGATGGTCCACTGCGCGTCGGCCATGTTGGCAATGGCTCCCACTGCGTCGTAGACAGGATTGGCGTGAGAGCCAAGAATGACAAGGTTGACGAAGTAGACCAGGAGTTGTCCAAAAATGATGGCAAACTGGTTCCACGAGACGAGCATACCACGGATGTTGCTCGGCGACACCTCACCGATATACATTGGGCAGATGGCCGATGCCATTCCCACGCCGATACCGCCAAGAACCCGATAGAGATTGAAGACAACAAGCAGGTTCCAAGTGGGCTGTCCATAGGGCAGCACATAGGATTCGGGAGTCATGCTCCCCCAAGCCGAAATAAAGAAGCATACCCCCGCGAAGATAAGCGAGCGTTTGCGGCCGAACCTGCTGGCAAAGAGTCCGGACAGCGATGAGCCAATGATACAGCCAATGAGCGCACTGGCACAGGTGAAACCGTGGATGCCATCGGTATAGGTAAAGTCTTTGGCACCTTTGAAAAATGCCTGCAGGCCTTTTTCGGCCCCGGAAATGACAGCCGTATCGTAGCCAAAGAGCAGTCCTCCCAACACGGCTACCAATACGATGGAGAAAAGATAGGCTTTCGAGCCTTGGTTATTATTCATCATGTATGTTTTTGGTTGATATATGTTCAATAGAAAAAAAGATCCGGATCTGCGGGCAACCCTTGTGAAGGAGATGATCCTGCAAGATCCGGAATCGTCTGTTGCATTATTTCTGATAGTCGAAGGTCAACCGTCCACGCACGTCCTCCGACGAAGCGCAGACGTAAGCGTCAAAGGTTGCATCGTCTACAGTCCAGTCATGACTCTTTGCTGAGAAATAGCTCAGCATTTCTTTGCCGATTTCAAAGCTGACGGTCTGGGTCTCTCCGGGCTGCAAGTCTACTTTGTCAAACCCCTTGAGTTCCTTGAGCGGACGCTCTTCTGCGGGATTGCGCTCACCAATGTAGAGCTGAACAATCTCTTTTCCCGCCCGCTTTCCAGTGTTCTTGATGTCGACACTGACCGTGAGCGTGCCGTCGCCTTTGAGCGAAGTGGCGCTGATGCGTGGCTTGCTGTAGCAGAATGTGGTGTAGCTCAGGCCGAACCCAAAAGGGAACAGTGGCTTCACCTTGTGGGTATCGAAGTGACGGTAACCCACAAAGATCCCCTCTTTATAGTACACCTGCTTGTCAACTCCGGGATAAGCCTCCTTGCCATATTGGGCAAAACCATAGTCATCCAAACGCTGGGCAAAGGTGACGGGCAACTTGCCGTTAGGATTCACCTTTCCGCTCAAAACGTCGGCCACAGCCTCTCCGGCCATCGATCCGAGATACCAGCAGTGGATCATGCCACCTACCTTGTCTATCCAAGGCATGCTGAAAGCATTGCCGCCAAACGTGACGACGACGATGTTCTTCTGTATCTTCGCCAAATCGCTGATGAGTTCATCCTGACCGAACGACAGCCCGTAACCCTCGCGGTCGGCATTCTCACAATCCTGGCGGCAGTTTTTGTTCAGTCCACCTATATATATAATAAGGTCAGCTTTGCGGGCCTTTTCCAGAGCCTCCTTGCGCAGGCGCTCGTTGACGGCGGGATCAACCTTGTCGACCACATCATAGATGGCCTGTCCGGAGCTGTAGCCTTGGGCATAGTCGATCTTGTCGCCATAAAGGCTCTTCAGGCCCTCCAATGGCGATATGTCGCGCAGCGTCTTCAGCTCCGACGAGCCGCCACCCTTTGTCAATGACCGTGTGGCATTCTCGCCCACGACGAGGATATGCTGATAGCGCGATGCTTCTAAGGGAAGAATACCCTTGTTTTTCAAGAGCACGATTCCCTCCTCGCCGATCTCTTTACAAGCCTGATAGTGGGCCTCGGAACACTGCGAACCGATCACTTTATTGGGATTCATGGCCGTGCGGAAAATCGTGCGCAGCACGCGGCTCACCTTATCGTCGAGTACGCTCATGGGAATTTTTCCCTCGTTGATGAGTTTCTCAAACTTATCGGCCAGATAATAGTCCTTATAGCCAAACTCCGCTTCCTTCAGTTTTCCGTCGGTAAAGGATCCCATCTCAATATCCATTCCGCCCATGGCAGCCTCCCAAGTGTCGGTCACTCCGCCCCAGTCGGATACGACCGCACCGTCAAAGCCCCAGTCCTTCTTGAGAATTCCGTTGAGAAGATGATCGTTTTGGCAGCAGTGGACACCCTCCCAGAATGGGTAGGAAGCCATGATGGTCCATACATGTGCTTTCTGTACGGCAGCCTTGAAAGGAGCGAGATAAATCTCATTGAGCGCACGTTCGTCCACATTCACATTCACGGCAAAGCGGTCGATCTCCTGCTCGTTGAGCGCAAAGTGCTTCAGGCAGCAGCCAACGCCGTTGGCTTGTGCACCCTGGATGTAGGGCACCACCATCGACGAAGCCAGACAAGGATCCTCGCCGAAATATTCAAAATTGCGCCCGTTGAGTGGTGTGCGCGCAATGTTGACACCGGGTCCCAACATGACATCCTTGCCGCGAAAGGCAAATTCCTCACTGACAGCCTTGCCATAAAGATGGGCTATAGAGGGATTCCACGTGGCTGCAAGACAAGTGAGCGACGGGAAAGCGACGATAGAGTCGTTGGTCCAGGCTGCAGGCTGCCAGGAATTCCACTCCAATTCCTCACGCACTCCATGGGGGCCATCATCCATCGACAGTTGGCGAATACCCAAGCGGGGCACACCGGCAGACGTAAACTTACTCTGCGCATGAATCACAGAGATTTTCTCGTGTGTGGTCATACGGCTGAGGGCGTCTTTCACACGCGCTTCCAAGGGTTGGGCTTCATCCAAATAGACAGGCTTCTGAGCCGAGGCTGATAACGTAGATGTCAATGCCATTGCAACTAATAATATTTTATTCATTAACGTTTTATTTGTTCTAAAATTGCGAAATTTCTTTTTTTAACATTGGACTGACCGCAGTCACCGTGAAAGGCTGCCTCCCGTCGGGCCTTACCACCAACACGGCTTTGCCAAAGAAAGCCTTACGGTGGAACTGTACGGCTCCGGCCTGTGAGGGCTGAAAACGTTCCATCGAAAACTGTGAGCCATTGTCAGCTCCAAGTATTGTCCCACCATCGACATGGAATGTGATGTCGTCTTCAGCCCATGGACAGAGGTTTCCGTCCTTGTCTACCACTTCAGCCTTGATGAAACAAGTTTGGGCACCGCGGTAGTCCATGGAGAGACGGATATGGTCTTCCTTGCCGGCTGTGCGAATCGTCTGTTCCCTCACGGGCAGGTCCTTCTTTCTCGCTATCACCCTGACTTCTCCCGGATGATAGGTCACACGCCAGACCACGTGGTAATCATGGTCGCCCTTGCGGCGCACGCCCTGACTCTCACCATTGACAATGAGTTCCACCTCATCAGCCTGATTATAGTAGCACCACATGTCGACCGTCTGTCCGTCGATCCAGTTCCAATGAGGGAAGAGATGGAGTACGGGCTTCGCCGTCCACTCACACTGATACATATAATAGACATCCTTTGGAAGACCAGCCAAGTCGATGATGCCGAAATAGCTGCTGCGTGCGGGAAAGGCGTAGGGCGTAGGCTCCCCGATATAGTCGAAGCCCGTCCAGATGAACTGTCCGCCAACGAAAGGCGTGTGTTTTACGATGTCCCAGGCAGCCTCGTGGGTAGAGCTCCAAGCAGCGTGGCTGTTGTCGTAGGCCGAACACATCATCGAAGGATTCGTATAGGGCAAATCCCACCGCTTGGGCATTACAAAGATACTGTCGGAGGGCATGCGGTAGAAGCCGCGTGTCTGAAGGGCAGAGACACTCTCGGTCATGATGAAGGGCTTTGCTGGGAAATTTTTCGGCACGTCTTTCACCCACTGGCGATGATAGTTGAAGCCGATGATGTCGAGCGCGCCACTCTTGAAAAGATTATTGTCGGGCGAGGGTTCGTTGCAACCCGCCGTGACAGGACGCGTAGGGTCGAGCTGTCTGACGATTTGGGCCAGACGCAGCGCAATGAGTTGATTGACGTTTCTCACGGTATCAGCAGAGAGAGTACTCTTGTCGTGACCGGCGTTGAGAATAAGATTGGCCTCCTCAAGGGAGAGATTGTCGGTGGAGACCTGGTTCCATTGCTCCAACACCTCGTTGCCTATCGACCATATCAGGATGCAGGGATGATTGCGGTCGCGCACGACGAGGTCGGTTAGATCTCTTTCGGCCCATTCGTCGAAGACTGTTGGATGCGACCGCCACATATCTTAGTATATGCCAAGTCCTTGTTTAGACAGGCAAAAATGGAAATATCTACAATCCGAGGAGTCATCAACTTAAACGTTTACCTTCGTATAGGTTGAAAAGACTTGCTATAAAAAACAGGAGTAAGGAATCTCTATTTTTAGCTCCTAACTCCTGTTTATTATTATCGATTATATCAAAAACTCCCTTTCAATGACTTCCAGGCACATTCGGCTGTTGTGATAGGGGCATTTCCAAAATCCCGCCTTATCGTCAACGCGGTTGGGACGGCCCTCAGCGTCAACGCTCCAAAGCCATTCGCCCTTCTCCTTATCTACGAGATGATGCTTGATGAATTCCCAGCAGCGCAAAGCCACGTCGAGGGCATCGCGGTCGCTATAGAACTCGTAGAGGTCTATATGACCGATGACATTCTCACAGAGTGTCCACCACTGACGTTGCGTATCCGTCTTTCCTGTATCCTTCCAGTGCTCATAGACCATCGACCCGTCGGGTTGCAGACCTTCGTCGGCTGCCTTGGCAATACGCTTCACTACATTGTCGACATTCACGTCGCCTAATACCAAAGCAGTCTCATGCAGCAGCCATGCGGCCTCGATGTCGTGGCCAAAGCTCTCCACATTGCGACGGCCTTCCCAACGGTCGTTGAAGAAGAGGTCGAGGTGGCCAGTCTCTTTATTCATGATGATGTCGGTGAAAATGTGAAGCAAGTTGGCCACCCTGTCGCGAAGCTGCTTGTCGTCGTCACCCTGCTCATTGAGGCAACGCAGCAGATGGGTATAGGGCTCTATGATGTGCAGATGAGTGTTCATCGTGCGTGAGGCATTCTCGTCCTTGTCGCTGAGCCGCATGTCGCCAATGGGCTGCCAGTCACGGGTCAGCGCCTCAATATAGCCGTTGTTCTCCTTGTCGTAGGCGTGATCCTCGATGTCGTGATAGAGTTGCAATGCCATGCTGAGCGTATCCTGGTCGCCTGTGGCGCGGGTATATTCCGACAAGCCGTAGATCGTGAATCCAATGGCGTAGGTCTGCTTCTTGGTGTCTTTCGGCGTGCCGTCGGCATTCAGACTCCAGTAGACACCGCCGTAGACGGGATCGATGAAATGCTCGAGAATATAATCTTTGGCACGCATTGCGGTGTCGAGCCATTCGGGATTCTGCGTCACGCGATAGGCGGCGGAGAAGGCCCACAGGATGCGGGCATTGAGGATGGCTCCTTTCTCTGCTTCGGGATGAGCCACGCCATTACCGTCGATACGGCCCAAGAAGCCGCCATTGACCTCATCGGTCATCCGATTGCGCCAGAAAGGAAGAATATTACCTTCCAACTCCTGGAGCATCTCATATTTAAAGTCTATGGTTGATTGCATTTTTTCTGGTTTTCGTTGATGAATCATTGTTTAAAGACCGGATGGAACCATGCCGCGGAGAAATCCCACACGGTTCCATTCGGCCTGCAGGCGGTCTTATTTCTTAATCGGATAGAGATAGGACAAAAGAATGAGGAGCAGTGCCAGGGCTGCGGGGAAGAGCGAGAACAAGGCCCATACCATCTGGAGCACGGAATCGGTGATGGACGCCGGGTCTATGATGGGATTGCCAAACTGATCATTGATCATGTGCGCGCCGGCCAAACCAAGGAACATGGCGATGAGGGAACCGGAGATTGCGGTGCCGAACTTCTGGGCCATCGTACCCGACGAGAAGATGAGTCCCGTAGAGGAGGTGCCGTTCTTCTTGGTGGCATAGTCGGCCACGTCGGCATACATCGACCACACCAACGGCGAATAGATGCCAATGCCTGCAGAGGTGAGGATGCTCACGCCTATCATCACCCAGATATACTTCGGATTCATAGGGATGAAGAAGAAGATAAGGGACGTCACAAAACAGACAATGCCGGAAAACATGAAAGCCCCGCGCTTAGACCCCAGCCACTTGGCTACGACCGGAGAGAGACCGCCAAAAATCATGCACGTCACCTCACCAAAGGCCATGAACACGGTGTAGTTGATGATCAGCCGGCCGATGGTGATGTCGCCACCCATGCAATAGGTAAACATATATCCGGCCACAGCATAGCGGAAGCCATTGAAGAAGTTGGTACAGATGGCCATAAGCGTCATATATACCCAGGGCTTGTTCTTCACCAAATCAACAAATTGGTGCATAGAGAACTTCTCTGCGCGCACGGGTTTTAGGCGTTCCTTGGTCAGCAGTCCGCAGCCCAAGGTGCCCACAGCAGCCAAGGCTCCGAAGAAGCAACCGAGCACGGCATACTGATGCTGGCTGGTACCACCCACAAATTTCTGAAGATAGGGGAACGAGAGCAATGTGATAAAGCCCATGGCATAAGCACCCACCATACGATAGGCCGAGAACTGATTTTTCTCGTCGTCGTCATCGGTCATCACTCCTAAGAGCGAACCGTAAGGGACGTTGACCATGGTGTAGCAAATCATCATCAAAATATAGATGGAATAAGCATAGACGCGCTTTCCTATAGGCCCAAGGTCTGGGGTATAGAGCAAAAGGGCGAACACGATCCCCAAAGGCACGGAACCAAAGATTACCCAAGGGCGATAAGTTCCCCACCGGCTCTGCGTGCGGTCGGCAATAGCTCCCATAATGGGATCCGTGACGACGTCGATGATGCGCGCTACGAACATCAGCAAGGCTGCGTCGTAGAAACTCAATCCGAAAACATTGGTAAAAAACAAGGGGAAGGCTATCGACATGATTTTCCATGTGATACCTCCGGCTGCGGCGTCTCCCAACGCATAGCCGATCTTCTCTTTAAGCGTAATTTTAGACATGATTGACCTTTTTGTTTCTATTGTGTATCAGGTAGGAATAAGGAAGAGAGAAGTTAGGAGTTTCTCCAGCCGATGCCCCGGAAGTTGTCCGCTTCCTCCGAATCATCCCTCATTCAACTCCTAACTTCTAACGAAGAAAATCCTTATTTATTATTAGTACGGTTCTTGTTAATCAGTTTTTTCAATGTCTCAACGCTCGCACTTGTGCTATATCCATCCTCGGGAGTATTGAAGCAATAATCCACCAGACGGTCGACGGTGGAAGTGGCCACATGCATACGGGTATCGGACGATGCATAATAGATGAATACGCGCCCGTCCTCATCTGCAATCCATCCATTGGAGAACACCACATTCATCACGTCGCCGATGTACTCCTGTCCCTCAGGCACGAGCAGGTAACCGCCTGGCTGGGCAATGACACGCGTCGGATCATCCAGGGCCGTCATATACATATAGAGCACATAGCGCAGACCGCTGGCACAGCCCCTTACGCCATGGGCCAAATGGAGCCAGCCTTTGGAAGTCTTGATGGGGTGTGGCCCCTCACCGTTCTTCACCTCCATAATGGTATGGTAGTGACGGGCGTTGATAATCTTCTCTTCCTTGACCTCGGCATTCGTGATGTCGTCAACAAGAGCCCAACCAATGCCACCTCCGTTGCCAGTGTCGATGAATCCATCTTGAGGACGGGTGTAGAAGGCATACTTGCCATCGACAAATTCGGGATGCAGCACCACATTGCGTTGCTGGCTCTTCGACTTCAGATCGTGAAGCCGCTCCCAGTGCACCAGGTCCTTGGTGCGTGCAATGGCAGCCGTCGCTGTGGCGGCACTGAGGTCACCGGGGTGAGAGTCGTCGTGGCGCTCTGCGCAGAACACGCCGTAGATCCACCCATCCTCATGAGCGGTGAGGCGCATGTCATAGATATTGGTGGCCGGAAGGGTATCGTCGGGCATAGTGATGGGCTCTGGCCAGAAACGGAAATGGTCGATACCGTTGGGACTCTCGGCCACTGCGAAGAAACTCTTGCGGTCGGCCCCCTCAACACGTACGACAAGCACGTATTTGCCGTTCCATTTGATGGCACCGCTGTTGAGCGTAGCGTTCATCATGATACGCTGCATCAGGAAAGGATTGTCCTTCTCGTTGAAGTCATAACGCCACTCCAAGGGGGTATGTTCTGCTGTCAGGATAGGATATTGCCACTTCTGATAGATACCATTATTGTGGCCTACGGGTTTGTTTTCTCTGTTGAGCAGTTCCTCGTGACGTGCACGGAGAGCGGCAACTTTGTCTTTAAATTCTTGAGACATAGTTTTAGAACGTTTTTGATGATTTACTTATTTCAATTCCAGGGGCAGTTCAGCAACCTGCCATCATGCCTCCGGCAGAGGCTCCACACTCCACCCAAGGGCACGAAAGGTTATAGAATTACTTGATGTCTTTGAGGAACAAGCTCCTTGGTTCCTTATAGAGGACACGGAAGTCATCTGCACAAGGCTTTTCTGGAGCCGGACCGAAATTCTCTGTGGGCTGATCCCATGCATTGCGCCAAAGCAGCACATAGCTTATGGGGAAATCCTTCACTGCTGCCCAAAGACCAGTGGTAAACCACGTCGGGTCGGACGTGTTGCGGGATCCGGTTTCGGCCACGATGGCGATTTTCTTATGCTTTTTCGCCGCCTTACAAACGACTTCTAATTCATGCCGCATCTCTTTGATATACTTATCCTTGCTTTCATTGCCATAGAGATCACAGCCCATGAGGTCAACATAGTTGTCACCGGGATAAAACTTCATGAAGTTGACTGCCGTCTCATTGGGATCGCCGCCGGGAGAATAGGCATAAAGACACTGCTCAATTCCACGCTGGCGGAGAAAGTCGATGGTGCGGCGGTAGAGCTTCTGATATTCCTCAGGCGCGCAAGAGTCCTTGCCCCACCAGAACCACCCGCCGCTCATCTCGTGCCACGGGCGAAAGATGACGGGGATAGGTTTGCCGTCACCGGTCTTCAGCGAGAGAAGGAATTTGGCCACTCGGTTGAGCCAAAGATCGAAGATCTCGTTTTCGGCTGTCATCGGCCTGAGGATCTTCCCTACAGGCCGTCCCGACGGATTCCAGGCATTCTTGCCCGTGGTGGGATTAGTGGGATGCCAGCTGATCGTACAGATTCCTCCACGCTCATACTGGTTACGGATCTCCTCGCGCATACGATCGAAGGGGACACCGTCAAGATTGCGAGCGGAATCGAGCTCCAAGTTGCCCAATTCAAAACCCATCACTGCCGGCCAGTCGCCACAGACTTCCTTTACGTCACTGCGCCCGCGATCCCACTTCCATGTGGTTCCATAGAAGGGATCATCCTGGTGGCCGATCATTATACCACGCTTTTCCAGCTTCAACAACCTTTTGCGTAAGGCAGAAGCCGGATTGGAGGCATCTGCCGGCATGGCCAGACAAACTGCCATCATCATCATTGTTATAACTAAAAAAATTTTTTTCATTTCTTTTTCGTTTGAAGAATGACCGGGCCTCACGGTCGGGTCACTTGATAAAACCAATACTTTATAATGTAACCTAATAGAAACTATCTAATGAAAATCTCAACTTTCCTTATGGGATTCTGATGTTTTTATCTTTTTCACCTATGGGCCGACTCACCGTCATCCACATTTGCTTGTAATGTCACGTGCAGCAGACGCAAACACACTTTTAAAACGAATGACATATTCTTGCACTTTTATAGGTTGGCCGTCTTCTTTTAGTTGCTGGTTCTTTCCGATTGCAAAGTTAAATGAATTCAATCGAAACAAATAATACTTTATTGCCATAACTTGATACTATCTCATTTTGTTGATGAATAAACGTATTTTTTAAAGCAGGCACATGGCACGCCCCGGCTAAGCGATCTGAATCATTCCCGCAAGCTTGGGTGATATGAAGTCTCTTTTCACCCCTCTCCCACCCAAGATTGACCAACCGATACCACATACATTCTCTTGGGCAAAGAAAGAGCTAAACAAGATGTTAATATAAATAGGTATATAATCACCAAAGGGACATTTGTAGAAGCTAAGACTACGATGCGAGTCTCTTCCCAAAGATTCCCTCGCGACAATAAAAACCGACTTTTCTTCTGCTTTATTTATGCCATAAAGAGATTTTTAGGTATAGCGCTATCCATCATGGGCTGGCTTCACACCTATGGCTTAAGGAGCAAAAGCCTGCCCGGAATTTTTCCTGCTATCGTAAGTTGGTAAACGTCAAGGCCTGTTTTCCATTCCTCTTGCGTATACAAATCTTGGATTTTATCCTTCGTTTGCTCGCCATGTCAGAGATCAAGCAAGCTGGTCTCTGTTCAGTTGGCTTAACGAAAACGTTGGATTCTATGATTACTCTCACCACCATCCACGGCGAAATCCGCATTGCGCAACTTTCGGAAGTTAACCTATCAACAAGCATTTCGAAAGGGTGGATTGATGAACAAGTGATAAAGATGAAAGGCTAAGGATTACATTTTTATTTTCTCTTTCGAAATAATATGTTAAAAGCTTCGTTTTAATAAATAATTTGATTACTTTTGCAAAGCTTTTTAAGAAATTAGAATATGACCCAATTATCCGACAGACTCAACAGGTTGGCACCGTCAGCAACGCTGGCCATGTCACAGAAAAGTAGCGAGATGCGCGCGCAAGGTGTTGACGTGATCAACATGAGTGTGGGCGAACCCGACTTCAACACGCCCGAGTTCATCAAGGAAGCTGGCAAAAAGGCCATCGACGACAACTACTCCAAGTATTCACCCGTGCCGGGCTACCTGGCACTGCGCCAAGCCATCTCAGAAAAACTCAAGAATGAGAATGGATTGGACTACAATACATCAGAAATCATTGTCGGTACCGGTGGCAAGCAAGGTGTGTGCAACGCGGTTCTCGCTCTCGTCAATCCCGGAGATGAAGTGGTCATTCCAGCCCCTTACTGGGTAAGCTATCCTCAAATGGTGAAGTTGGCAGGCGGCATCCCCGTTGTGGTCAGCACGGAAATAGAGAACAACTTCAAGATGACGCCAGAACAGTTGGAAGCGGCCATCACGCCAAAAACAAAGATGCTCATTCTCTGCTCACCTTCCAATCCTACGGGAAGCGTTTACAGCAAAGACGAGCTGCAAGAATTGGCCGAAGTGATTCGCCGCCATGAGAACGTTTTCGTGCTTTCCGACGAGATTTACGAGCACATCACCTATGTAGGCCACACCCACAGCATGGCCGAGTTCACCGGGATGAAGGAACGTGTCATCATTGCCAACGGAGCCTCAAAAGCCTATGCCATGACAGGCTGGCGATTAGGATGGGTGGCAGCACCGGAATGGATCGTGAAAGGCATGAACAAACTTCAAGGGCAATATACCAGCGGCACGTGCGACGTCAGTCAGATGGCTGCCCTCGCCGCCTACACCAGTCCGCAAGAAGCCCGCGAAGCCATGAGGCAGGCATTCGAACGCCGGCGCGACCTCATTGTCGAACTGGGACGAGAAATCAACGGCCTGGAGGTGAACGTTCCAGAAGGAGCCTTCTATCTTTTCCCGAAGTGTTCCAGCTTCTTCGGCAAGAGCGACGGCACCCACACCATCAGCAACTCCACCGACTTGGCCCTTTATCTGCTTGAAGAAGGACACGTGGCGACGGTGGCCGGCGACGCTTTCGGAGCTCCCGGCTATTTCCGCATGAGCTATGCCACGAGCGAGGATAATATCCGGGAAGCACTGAGGCGCATCAAAGAAGCTCTCGCTAAACTCAAATGAGCAAGAGAAGGGCCGACAATGAAAAAATAGCAGGCTTTATTTCGTTAAAACTTCTTAATTACATGGATAGTAACTTGTAATTTATTACCTTTGCGAGGAGAAAAATAATCAACCGGAATAAGAACCTGTGCCCGAAGAGTGAGAAAATCGCCCTCCACCCCAAAAAGCGTGAAATTCCATAACAACTAATTTTATAAACTTAAAAATTAAAACATTCAATTCATTATGGCAACTAATCAAAAAGCAGTAGCCCCGAAGAAATCTCAGGGCTTCACCGGTATCAGAGGTGCATTCTGGATCATTGTTCTTTGCTTGATCGCAGCAGTGTGTATCTATCAGTTTGTGCTCGGCAACCCCGCCAACTTCCAGGGCAACGACACAGCAAATGGTCCCGCCAACCTTTTGGGTACCATCTACAAGGGCGGTTTCATCGTTCCTATCATCTGGACTTTGGCACTGACCGTTCTCTGCCTCGCCGTTGAGCGCTACTTCGCCATGAAGACCGCTTTCGGTAAGGGCAACCTCACCAAGTTCGTTGTCAACATCAAGGCCGCTCTGAAAGCCAACGACTTCGCCAAGGCTCAGCAGCTGTGCGACAACATGAAGGGTTCCGTGGCCAATGTCGTGATGGCTTCCCTCAACGCCTACAAGGACATGGAGAGCGGTGCCAACGCTTCCTTGAAGAAGGAGCAGAAGGTGCTGAAGATTCAGCAGGCCCACGAGGAGGCTACCCAGCTTGAGATGCCTACCCTGCAGATGAACCTCCCCATCCTCGCTACTATCGTAACGCTCGGTACACTGACCGGTCTGTTGGGAACGGTGCTCGGTATGATCCGTTCATTCCAGGCTCTGGCTGCTGGTGGCGGTGGCGACTCTCTGGCTCTGTCAACTGGTATTTCTGAGGCCCTTGTCAATACCGCCTCCGGTATCGCAACGTCCTGGCTGGCTGTGGTGTTCTACAACTTCTACACCAACAAGATCGACAAACTGACATACGCCCTCGACGAGGTAGGTTACTCAATCGCTCAGACATACGAAGCTAACCACACAGAAGAGGCTTAATTTTTGCTAACCCCTTAAATTTTTATCGCTATGGGTAAAGTAAAAATTAAGAAGAAAGACACCTGGATCGATATGACCCCTATGTCTGACGTGATGGTCCTTCTTCTGACCTTCTTCATGTTGACGTCGACGTTCGTGAAGCAAGAGCCAGTGAAGGTGAACACGCCAGGGTCGGTATCGGAAATCAAGGTGCCTGAGAACAATGTTCTGAACATTCTTGTCTCCAAGGACGGCAAGATCTTCATGAGCATGGATAAGGTGACCGACGTGCAGGGCGTCCTTGCCAACGTGACTGGACAGTACGGAATATCCTTGACGAAGGAAGAGGAGAAGAAGTTCCTCGACGACCCCATGTGGGGTGTGCCGATGAACAACCTGAAACAGTATCTGTCTCTTGAGAAGACGGAAATGCCTCAGGCCCTCAAGGCATATGGCATACCCACCGACTCCGTGCCGGGCAAGACCGGCGACGAGGCCATGAGTGAGTTCCAAATCTGGGTGAAGGCTGCCCACGAGCAGAATCCCGACGCCAAGATTGCCATCAAGGCCGATCAGGGCACTCCTTACAAGACTGTGAAGAAAATCATGTCCGAACTTCAGGATATGAGTGAGAACCGCTACTATCTCATTACTCAATATAAGAAAACGGAGGACTGATAGAAATGCCTAAGAAAGATTTATCAAGACAGAAGAAGATGGATGTCCGCGTGGACTTCACGCCTATGGTGGACATGATGATGCTTCTTATTACGTTCTTCATGCTCTGTACTTCTTTGGCCAAGCCACAGACGATGGAGCTGAGTATGCCGAGTAATGACAAGAACATTCAGGATCAGGATAGAACGGTGACCAAGGCTTCTTATACCATTACCATCTACTGCTGTGCCGACAACCAGATCTACTACACGCTGGGAACAGCCGTGAACGACCTGAAGAAGACGACATGGGGTACGAATGGTATTCGTAAGGTGCTCTTCAACCACACCACGGAGGATCAGACTCAGCCTGTAAAGGATGTGATGACCGCCAAGGCCGCTCTTGACAAAGAGAAGGAAGACCCCAATAAGAAGATGCCCGACTCTGTGTACAACAGAAAATTAGCTGAGATCAAGGCGGGTATCCTTCCCGACAAGAAGATTGAGACCCTTACCGTCATCATCAAGGCTACGGACAACGCAAGCTACAAGAACCTTGTCGACGCTCTCGACGAGATGCAAATTTGCAGCATTGGTAAGTATGTGATCGATAAGATTAACGCCAACGACCAGGCTCTTCTCCTGAAGAACCACGTCAAGGAGTAATCGTTTGTCTGACTGTTAATAAGTTAAGAAATGGCAAATTTTGATTTAACATCCAACGGATGGACCGACCTCATCTTTGAGGGAAGGAACAAGGGCTACGGCGCCTACAAGCTCCGTAAGAATACGCCCACGAGAAACCTCAAGTCCATCCTCGTCATAGCTGCACTTGCAATTCTCATGATGGTCTTCACGTGGATCAAGACTGCTTACGACCGGTATCAGGCCGCCCACCATCCCGTGGAGCAGGTGACCGAGCTGTCAACGCTCGACCAGCCCAAGAAAAAGGCTGAGGTGAAGCGCAAGCAGGTGCAGGTTGAGGAAAAGAAAGAAGTTGTAAAAGAAGTGAAATCATCCATCAAGTTCACCGCTCCTGTCATCAAGAAGGATAATCTGGTGAAGCCTGAGGAGATGATGAAGACTCAGGATCAGCTGATGCAGACCAACACCGCTATCGGTGCCCTTGACGTAAAGGGTAACTCCGACAAGGGTGAGATTCTGAAAGTGACCGAACGCGTCGCAGATGAGCCTGTTGCTCCGAAGCCCGAAGTCGAAAAGAAGATTTTCGAAGTGGTTGAGCAGCAGCCCTCATTCCCCGGCGGCCAGAGTGCTTTGATGAGCTATCTGAGCAGTCACATCAACTATCCGGCAGTAGCCCAGGAGAACGGCGTTCAGGGACGTGTCATCGTTCAGTTCGTCGTTGAGCCCGACGGCAGCATCAGCCAGGTGAAGGTCGCACGTGGTGTTGACCCATCACTCGACAAGGAGGCTGCCCGCGTGGTAAACGGCATGCCGAAATGGATCCCCGGTAAGCAGAACGGACAGGCTGTCCGCGTACGCTTCACACTTCCTGTACAATTCCGTCTTCAATAATATCATTTGAAGTAAAGTATGAACAAGACATCCTTCATTTATGTAGGATTCACTCTTATGGCCATCCTTCTGGCTGCTTGCTCAAACAAGAAGCCGAAGGATGGTCGTACAGATACACCCTCATCGGGGACGATCAGCTTCGTCTCCGATGAGAGTTTTAGTCCTATCATCGACGAGGAAAAAGAAGTTTTCCTGGCTTCTCTTCCCGACGCACATCTCAATCCCATTTATACCAACGAGTCGGACGGAATCAACCAACTGCTCAAAGGCAAGTGCTGGCTGGTTTTCGCAGCACGCGCGCTCAAGCCTTCTGAGGTGGAAAGCATGAAAGCGCAGAACTTTCTTCCACAGTCTATCAAGATCGGCTACGACGCTTTGGCACTTATCGTAAACAAAGCCAACGCCGACACGCTGATTTCCGTCAAGGACTTCAAAGAAATCCTTATGGGTAAAACCACGCAATGGAACCAACTGGGAAGCGGCTCCAAGAGTGGGACCATATCGGTTGTATTCGACAATCCCAAATCCAGTACTGTTCACTTTGTTGAGGACTCCATTCTTGGTGGGAAGGCCATTGCCAACCCCAACGTCGTGGCTGTGAAAAAGACTGCCGAAGTCATCAAATACGTAGAAGACAATCCCAATGCCATAGGAATCATCGGCAACAACTGGCTCAACGACAAACGCGACACGACCAACCTGACATTCAACAAGAATATCCGGGTGATGAGCGTCAGCAGCGTAGATCATGCCACGCCGGCCAATTCCTACAAGCCCTATCAATATTACATCTGGACCGGCCAGTACCCGTTTGTGCGCACGATCTATGCCCTGCTCAATGATCCACGCCGCGCACTGCCGGCAGCATTCGAGCACTTCATCGAATCACCTAAAGGCCAGCTGATCTTTATGAAGGCCGGACTTCTGCCCGCCTACGGCAACATTAACGTAAGAGATGTTAATATTAGCCAGTAAAAAGTAACATCTTGACCTTTTCCACGTCAAAAGAATAAATTGATCATACAACAAAAAAGATTTGTGTTGACTATGAAAGCTATAAAATATTTGATGATGAGCGCCCTGTTAGTAAGCAGCGCTCCCGCGATGGCACAGAACAACAACAAAGCCATCATTGACAACGTGACGAAAATCATTGCTTCCAAGGCTCCCAACACGGAAGACCAGGTGAAGGAGATTTTCAAGGCCAACAAGAAGAATCCTGAAGTGCTTGTAGGCATTGGCCAGGCTTACCTCAACGTGAAGGATACCGCCAACGCCAGCAAGTATGCCGAGCTCGCCCTCAAGCGTGACAACAAATACGCCAAGGCCTGGATTCTTAAAGGTGACATCTCTGTGATGAAGGACGACGGTGGTGAGGCAGCACAGAACTACCAGAACGCCATGTACTTCGATCCTAAAGAGCCCGACGGCTACTACAAGTATGCCCTCGTACAGCGCGGCGTTAACCCGCAGGCTGCCGTCGACGCATTGGAACAGTTACGCCAGAACCGTCCCGACTTCCCCGTTGATGCCTACTCTGGCCGTATCTTCTACAACGCCGGCAAGTTTGAGGATGCCGTGAAGGCCTATGCCAAGGTGAGCAACCTCACCAGCATGGAGGATCAGGACATCACCAACTATGCCATCTCCAACTGGCTGTTAGGCAGCCGCGACAAAGCCGTGAGCATCTGCCAGACCGCTTTGAGCAAGAATCCCCGCAAGGCAGCATGGAACCGTGTGGCTTTCTACTGCTATACGGATATGAAAAATACGGACCAGGCACTGGCTTACGCCGACAAACTCTTCAACCAGAGCGACTCCGCTCACTTCACGGGTGAGGACTACACTTATTACGGAACAGCACTAAAGTTGGCCAAGAAATACGACGAAGCTGTCAACGCCTACGAGAAGGCCCTCGATATCAACAAAGAAAACGAGAAGCAGACCAAGCTGATCTACGGAAACCTCTCTGAAGTGTTCATGGAGAAGCAGGACTTCGACAAGGCCGTCGAATATCTGAAGAAGAGTTTCGGTGCTGAACCCACATTCGACGAGTACTATCAGCTGGCCGACATCTACAGCCGCGTAGGTGATGCCATGGTTAAGGCAAAGGACACAAGAGCCAACGAGACCTACAGCAAGGCTATCGACATCTACAAGAGCATGAAGGACAAGTTCCCCAAGTATAAGACTACTTGCAACTACCTTCTCGCTGATACCTACGGCAAGATGGACCCCGAGTCGAAGCAAGGTCTGGCAAAGCCCTTCTACGAGGAAATCATCAACACCTTAGGCAGTGTCACTGATCTGCAGGGCGGTGAAAAGCAGATGCTGAATGCAGCTTACTTCTACATGATGGTTTATGCGATCAACGTGAAGAAGGACCTCGCAAGCGCAAAGAACTACGCTCAGAAGCTGCAGACCATAGATCCTGACAACGAGTATGCCAAGCAAGTATTGGGCATGTAATTTAGTTCTAAAAGAAATATAACCAAGGCTGTGCGAAAACGCACAGCCTTTTTTGTTGTCCGCTCATCACCCGAAAATGGTATCAGGCATACTTTCCAAATGACCAAAGGTACCTACTTGTGCGATATCTCTGACTCCGCACTGTATCACGGCAAATACTCACTGTTTAGTGGCGGAAGCCACAAGAGCGTATGGCTTCCGCCGCAGAAGATCAATCATCAGCAACAAAAACGGCTGCAGCGCTAAAGCGTTGCAGCCGAATATCATCATATTGTTTTATTCAAATATGATTACTCAGGAAGAGAGATTGCTTCGTTGGGGCAAACAGAAGCGCAAGTACCGCACTCTGTGCAGAGATCGGGGTTGATAGAATACTTCTCGCCTTCGGAGATTGCGCCAACCGGGCACTCATCAATACATGTACCGCAAGCAATGCAGTCGTCACCAATTACGTATGCCATAATTTTAGATTTTAAATGAATATGTTATTATTTGTACTTTATAAGTAATACCTAAATGTATGGTGCAAAGATAAGATTTTTTTTCGACAATACCTAAAACAAGGTATATTTTTTTCATTAAAAGAAATAAATCTTTTCTGCCGCACGCTATGATCTGGCCCATGCATCTCCCGACTTGCCTGTGGAACGACATTCAAGCAACCGACGAAAGTTGGACCAACCATAACAATATTCTCACATCACAAACGTTATTAATAGCATGAAAAGGAAAGTTATCATCTTGCTTCTGCTTGCTATCTGCATCCCATCGTTTGCACAGTTATATACGGGAGAGGTTCAGAACCGACCGTATACCGACTTGCGTACCTTTCATTTTGGTGTGTTGGTCGGCACCCACTTGCAGGATCTTGAGCTGCAGAACGTCGGCCCTCAGGTAGTGACCGGTGAGGACGGTACAACCACAGAGACGCTCGTCACCACCGACCAGGACCGTTGGGACGCCGGCTTCAACGTTGGCGTGTTAGGGGAGCTGCGGCTATCCACACATTTTCAGTTCCGCGTGGCTCCGACGATGTACTTCGGTTCGCGCCACATCACTTTCCACAACATGCGCCAGACTACGGCAGACGGCAAGCCCATAGAGCAAGTGCAGGAACTGAAGACGGCCTACTTTGCCCTGCCCTGCGAGTTGATATTCTCCGGACCGCGCGTCAGCAACCACAGGCCCTACCTCCTCGCCGGCATCAACCCTTTGATCAATCTCAACCCGAAAGACGACGACTACATCAAGCTGAAGCAATATGATGTCTTGGCCGAAATCGGAGCAGGATTCGATTTTTATCTTCCCTACTTCAAGTTGCGCCCCGAATTGAAATTCGCCTACAGCCTCACCAACGGTCTTGACACCAAACATCCCAGCCAATTGCGCGATGCTGCCATGCGTCCCTACGCGCAGTCGGTGAACAAGGCACACACCAAGATGATCGTGCTCACCTTCTATTTTGAATGACGCAGCAGAGCATCACGACACCGCAAAAAAAATAACAAAAAAGCCCGTAGACCTTTGTCCGACGGGCTTTATTCTTGTGTGTCAGGGATTCTACTCTCTAAAAATCCACGGGTACGGCAAGACAGCAATTGGATCTCACAGTCTTTCCCTTCTCCCGTGCCGGTATCCAGTCGGGCATAGCCTTAATCATCTTCAGCACAGCCTTGTCCAAATCACGATTCGTTGGCTCCACTACATAGCAGCCCGTGACCTTACCACTTTTGAGAACGGAGAATCCGACGATGACTTTCCCCTTGAAATGCTGTCCCTCCATGCTGGCGGGAACGACAAGGCTGTTTTTTAAATACTGCTTCAAGGCCTCCTGTCCACCAGGAAACTGAGGTGCCTTATCGTAACCGCTTCCGTCATCCGACAAGGGCTTCTCGGGATAAGCCGTTCTCCACTCATCATTGTTTTTTGAGCCTGCGTCAGTCTGGGCGGCAATAGACAAGGGGCACAAGAGCAAAAGCGTCGCCACGGCAAACAAGCGGGCTAAAGGTTTCTTTCCAAACATATTTCAAAATTTTATTTTTTATCCAACGTAACGGTGATTTTACCCACCCAGACGGCATTCTTTCCATTCTGATCGACGGGTACCATTTTTCCGTCCAAGTTTTTCTGGTATTCCAATTTTTTAAAGTAGGAATGGCTGTGTCCGCCAAGCACCAAGTCGATATACCGGCTTTGTGCAACGACCGTCCGGTCGTCCATGCCTGTAGAAGGTTCGTCCCAACCCAAATGGGAGATGAGAATTACCATGTCGCACTTTTTGTCCACCTTCAGAAATTTGGCCCACTTGTTGGCGCAAGCCACTGGGTCGAGATACTTGATGGGCTCGTAGTTTTTGGTGAAAACCAATCCCTCCAGTTTAGGGTCGAGAGCGAAAACACCAATTCTGATGCCTTTGCGTTTAAGGATGAGGTAAGGCTTGACAATGTTTTCGAGCGGAGTCCCTGTCAAGTCGTAGTTACTGCAAACAATAGGAAAGTTCGCCTTTTTGAAGATACGCGCCATGTTGTCCATGCCGAAATCGAACTCATGATTGCCGATCGTGGAACACACGTAGCCCATCTTGTTCATCAGCCCAATCTCCACATCGCCCTTGAAGAGCGTATAGAAGGGCGACCCCTGAGAGAAATCGCCACTGTCGAAAAGCAGCAGGTCGGGATCCTTGGCCCGTTCCTCCTTAAGCATGGCAATACGGCGCAGGAATCCCCCCCTGCCCGCTATGGCAGTATCGCGCAACGTAGCCTTGAGCGGATAGATGCAGCTATGGGTGTCATTGGTGTGAAGTATGGTGAGCGTCTTTTGTGCGTAAGCCGCCAAAGTTGTCGACGCCATGACCATGGCAAAGACAAGTTGAAAAAAATATCTTCTCATCGCTTTATTTCTTAATGGTTATTCTTCCTTCTTTCTGTGCGTCGATCATCTTTCCCTGCTGTTTCATGGCCAGGAAATAATCGCGGATGATGAAGCGCGAATTGTTTTCCTGCCCAACAGGTGCCACGAGGTTGGTTCCTTCCCTGAATGTTGGCATCTTGTCGTTGCCCTGCGCCACATAGTCGATGGTGGCGACGCGATATTGACGACCGGGATCTATCGGCTCCCCATTCAGCCGGGCACTGACGAGCTGCAGTTGTGGGGTGATGACGAGTTCTACACCATGGCTGATGCCCTGGCCGCCGGTGGCCGCAATTTCCTCAAAGACCTTCATCAGTTGTCGGCCATTGAGCGTGAAGAAGCAGATTTTATTGTCAAACGGAGCCATATCTACAACGTCGCCATAAGTGATGATGCCCTTGGGCAGACTAGCCCGTATTCCGCCCATGTTATATACGCCCAAGTCGGGATGCTCATGGTATTTTTGTCCGGCCCACACCATAATGTCTGCCAGGAGATTGGAGAGCGGGCTCTCGGGAGAATAGACGTCGAGTTCTCTTGCCGCCTCCCCTACAACAGGATTCATGATGCTGTCAACATCATGCTTGTAGGGGTTTATAAAAGCCTCAACGTCGGCGTCGGGGTGTGCATCATAGCGCGTGTCTATCAGAATGCGCGTGCGGCTGACTGATGCCACTTGGTAAGGAGTATGGCACGAGCCGAGCGTCAGCAGCAGTCCGGTAAAGAATATTAAAGAATGACTTTTCATAAATGGTGAGCGTTGATTTTTGCAAAGATAATAATAATATTTGCAAAGATAATAAAAATAAGGGAAGGGGCAAACAAAAAGATGAGGAAAAGCCATATTGGAAAGTCAGCGGCCCTGGTGAACAGACCATCCTTTTGCAAATAGAAGCATGACAAAGAGAAATAGAATAAGGATCTCACTCCCGTGTCGTTGGGGGCTGAATAATGGGATGAAAGGACGGTAATCGATAAAAAACAAATCTTTTATTTTGTTCTTCGCCCGAATTACACTAATTTTGCAGCATAATACATATAAAGTAGATGGATACAATCAAAATTCTGGATAAAACATTCAAGACTTTTATCCCCGAGAGTGAAATCCAAAAACGTGTGGCTGCCGTTGCGGAAAAGATCAATCACGACATGGCAGGCAAAACCCCCTTGCTGTTGGCGGTGCTGAACGGTTCGTTCATTTTCGCGGCCGATCTCATTCGCTACCTCACGATTCCCTGTGAGATCTCTTTTGTAAAGCTTGCCTCTTATCAAGGCACAACCTCTACGGGCAAGATCAAGGAGATTATCGGTATCAATGAGAATCTGGAAAACCGCGATGTCATCATTGTCGAGGACATTGTCGACACGGGTAACACGATGAAGCGGATGCTGGAGACCCTCGGCACGCGCAATCCCCGCTCCCTTCACATCTGCACGCTGCTCGTGAAGCCGGGAAAACTCCAGGTGCCTCTCAACATCGAGTATTGCGCCATGGAAATCCCCAATGACTTCATCGTGGGCTATGGACTCGACTACGACCAGCAGGGCCGCAACTTGAGAGACATCTACACTGTGGTGGAGTAAGCGGGCCGAAGACAGACCGCAGGCTCCGGCATGAAGCCGAAGCCCATAACAGAACAAGATTATTTCACAAATAACAAGAAATGAAGAATATCGTAATTTTTGGTGCACCGGGTTCCGGCAAAGGCACCCAGAGCGACAAGCTGATTGAGAAGTACGGACTGAAACACATCTCCACCGGTGATGTGCTGCGCAACGAGATCAAAAACGGCACAGAACTGGGCAAGACAGCCAAAGGATTCATCGACGAAGGCAAACTCATCCCCGACGAATTGATGGTGAACATCCTCGCCTCTGTCTACGACAGTTTCGGCAAGGAGCATGCGGGCGTCATCTTCGACGGTTTCCCCCGCACCATACCGCAGGCCGAGGCTCTGAAAAAGATGTTAGCTGAGCGCGGCCACAAGGTGGCAGCCATGATTGAGTTGGACGTACCCGAGGAGGAACTGATGAAGCGCCTCATCCTGCGCGGAAAGCAGAGTGGACGCAGCGATGACAACGAGGAGACCATCAAGAAGCGTCTGAACGTCTATCACACGCAGACAGCTCCGCTCATCGAATGGTATGAGAAGGAGGGCATCCGCCATCACATCAATGGTTTGGGTGAACTCGACCGCATCTTCGCAGACATCTGCAAGGTAGTGGACAGCCTCTAACATCCAAAAGCGGAAGATATTATTCACGCTTGCAAAACCAAGTAAAACCCAGGAAATAAACGACGACAAATGGAGAGCAACTTTGTAGATTATGTGAAGATATACTGCCGTTCGGGCAAAGGCGGCAAAGGTTCCATGCACCTGCGCCACGTGAAATATCAACCCAACGGAGGCCCCGACGGCGGTGACGGTGGTGATGGCGGCAGCGTCATCCTGCGCGGCAATCACAACTACTGGACGCTGCTCCATCTGAAATACCAGCGCCACGTCTTCGCCGAGCATGGCGGCAACGGCGGACGCGACAGAAGCCACGGTACCAAGGGCAAGAACGCCTACATCGACGTGCCTTGTGGTACCGTGGTCTACAACGCCGAAACTGGTAAGTATATCTGCGACGTCACCTACGACGGGCAGGAAGTGGTGTTGCTTCAAGGCGGACGTGGCGGACTCGGCAACTGGCAATTCCGCACGTCGACCAATCAGACTCCCCGCTTTGCCCAGCCGGGAGAGCCCATGCAGGAGATGACCATCATCCTTGAACTGAAACTGCTCGCCGATGTGGGCCTCGTAGGATTCCCCAACGCAGGAAAGTCCACACTGCTTTCGGCTTTGTCGAGCGCAAAACCGAAAATTGCCAACTACCCCTTTACAACACTCGAACCGTCGCTTGGCATCGTGGCCTACCGCGACAATCAGAGTTTCGTCATGGCCGATATCCCCGGCATCATCGAAGGTGCGAGTGAGGGCAAGGGCCTCGGACTGCGGTTCCTGCGCCACATAGAGCGCAACTCACTGCTGCTCTTTATGGTTCCTGGCGACACCGACGACATCAAGCACGACTACGAGGTGCTGCTCGGCGAATTGGAGCGGTTCAATCCAGAAATGCTCTCCAAACACCGGGTGTTGGCAGTCACAAAGAGCGACCTGCTCGACGAAGAACTGATACAAATGCTCCACGAGACGCTGCCCCACGACCTCCCCGTAGTGTTCATCTCTTCAGTCACAGGGTATGGCATCGACGAATTGAAAGACATCTTGTGGCGCGAATTGAACAGTGAAAGCAACAAACTGCAGGAAATCACGTCCGAAGATACACTGGTCCACCGCGACAAAGTCATCTCCCAGCTCCCCAGCGAACTCAAGGAAGAGGGAATGGACGACGATGTGGAGACCGTGGACACGGATGATAGCGGCGATATGGACGACGTGGAAGAGTTGGACGACTTTGAATACACCGACGAATGACACCGCAGCTGCATTATTATCATCTGGATTCAGCGGTGACGGCTTTCTCCACAACCCGTTCGGGAGGCGTCAGCACAGGATCCTTTTCCAGTCTTAACATCAACACTTATTGTGGCGACAGCCCCGAGCATATCGCTGCCAACCGAGAGGCACTGGCCCAGGAGTTGGACATTCTTCCCAGCCGGCTCATCGTTCCCCACCAGGTGCACGGCGTGGAAAGCCGCCGCATCGGCCCTCACTACTTCACGCTGCCTCTTTCTGCCCGACAGAACTTAATAGAGGGAGTGGACGCCGTGATGACCGATGTCTGCCAAGTGGCGGTAGGAGTCTCCACCGCCGACTGCATCCCCGTATTGCTCTACGACACGACCCATCATGCAGTTGCTGCCATACACGCCGGCTGGAGGGGCACCCTGCATCATATCGTCCTGCACACCATTGCCGAAATGCGGTTGCAATTCTCTACCCAGCCAGAGAATATCAAGGCCGTCATCGGTCCGGGCATCTCCAAAGAGAGTTTTGAGGTAGGCGACGAGGTCTACGAGGCGTTCTCAGAGGAGCGTTTCGACATGCAGCGCATTGCCACGAGAATGCCACGAATGCACGACAACGACATTCAATCGTTAAAATGGCATATCGACTTGAAACGCTGCAATCGCAACGACCTCCTGAAAGCTGGTGTGCTGACCGAAAATATACATGATTGCGCTATCGACACCTATCAGGAGTGCCAAACCTATTTTTCGGCCCGACGCCTTGGCATACATTCGGGAAGAATCTACACAGGCATCGTGCTGAGACGGCAAAACGGCGGCCTGTAAAAAATACAGCATTGAAAAGCTCATTGTATTTTCCTGTCTGTTTAAACGCTAAACCTAATGAATATATGCGAGTCCATTTGTTGAATCTCATCATACTGATGCTGTTTGCCGTGTCAACGTCTACAGCAGGTCCCATTCATTTTACCCAGGCCGAGCAACAGCAAATCTTCGTCCCAACGCCAAATCTCTTTGCCCGCAGCGATGCCTTCAGCATCGATTTCTCTGCGTTGGGCAAGAACGACTATTTCTTTCCCCTGCCTGTTGGTAATGCAAAAGTCGTAGACGGTCAATATTTGGACATTACCACGACAAAAGGTGATGCCGTGAAAGCCATGTTCGGCGGTACTGTACGTCTGTCGCTTCCTACCAGCTATGGCAATACTATCGTCATCCGGCACGACAATGGCCTGGAGACGGTCTATGGCTGGAATGCGCAGAATCTTGTGAAGGTGGGCGATCGGGTGAAGGCCGGACAGACCATTGCCATTGTAGGTACGAAAAACGGTGAGGCGAGAGCTTTTGTGGCCATCCTTGTCAACGGTGGATGGATCAATCCCGAAACGCTGCTCGACCCCGACAGCCATCGGCTCATCCGGCAGACGCTCACCTTCCGCAAGCAGAACAACTATGTTTTAGTGTCGCAGCCACCCCGACGCGAGCGCAAGGGAGTCACGAGTCTTGACCCCGACGATGCCGGCGAAGATCCATTCGAGAAGAGCAGCACCTTTGAACTTGACCTGCAGAAACTGGAAAAACAACACTGGAACTATCCCCTGCCCGGGAGCCACATCATCAGTCCCTACGGCGGAAGCCGCAACCACAAGGGAGTTGACATCAAGACCAAACCCAACGACAATATTTTAGCCGCTTTCGACGGGGTCGTGACCCGCTCCGGCCCATATTTCGGCTATGGCAACTGCATCGTCATCCGCCACGCCTTCGGCTTCGAAACGCTCTACAGCCATCAGAGTAAAAACTTTGTCAAGGTAGGCGACCACGTCAAGGCCGGTCAGGTGATAGGACTCACAGGCCGCACAGGGCGTGCCACCACAGAGCATCTCCACTTTGAGACCCACTTCAAAGGACACAATTTCAATCCCAACCTGCTTTTCGACCACACCAACAAAAAACTCCAGACCACAGTGCTGAAATTGGAAAGAAACGGTAGGGTGAGCAAGAAAAAGTGAGTGACAGTCGACGAAGGCCCACACCAAGGCTGCTACATATTGCTACATAAATGTTGCAAAACAACAAAATATTAGTTTTTTTAACCAAACACATCCGTAAAAGTCGGTTAGGAGTTTTGTTAAACACAAAGAAAATAGTAACTTTGCAGTGTACAAAAAAGATTGTTAATTTATAATTTTATTATACAATGGCAGTAAGTTATAAAGATTTAGGTCTCGTCAATACACGCGAGATGTTTGCAAGAGCCGTCAACGGCGGTTATGCAATCCCAGCATTCAACTTCAACAACCTTGAGCAGCTCCAGGCCATCATCACAGCCTCTTCCGAACTCCGTTCACCGGTGATTCTTCAGGTTTCAAAGGGTGCCCGCAACTATGCTAACCCCATCCTGCTCCGCTACATGGCAGAGGGTGCTGTGGAATATGCAAAGTCTTTGGGATGCAACCATCCTGAGATCGTGCTGCACCTCGACCACGGAGACAGCTTCGAGCTTGTAAAGAGCTGCGTAGATATGGGCTTCTCTTCTGTAATGATCGACGCTTCTTCCAAGCCTTTCGATGAGAATATTGAACTGACAAAGAAGTGCGTGGACTATGCTCACCAGTTCGACGTGACTGTTGAGGCAGAATTAGGCGTTCTCGCTGGTGTTGAGGATGAGGTTTCTGCTGAGGAGTCTCACTACACTCGTCCCGAAGAGGTGATCGAGTTCAGCGAGCGTTCTGGCTGCGATTCTTTGGCTATCTCCATCGGTACTTCCCACGGTGCTTACAAGTTCAAGCCCGAGCAGTGCACACGTGACCCGAAGACCGGTCGTCTGATTCCTCCTCCATTGGCCTTCGACGTCCTGGAAGAGATCGAGAAGAAGCTCCCCGGCTTCCCCATCGTGCTCCACGGCTCTTCTTCTGTTCCTCAGAAGTATGTCGACATCATCAACAAGTACGGAGGCAAGCTGCCCGACGCTGTTGGTATTCCCGAGGAGCAGCTCCGCAAGGCTGCAAAGAGCGCTGTTTGCAAGATCAACATCGACTCCGACTCCCGTCTGGCTTACACAGCAGGTGTGCGTGAGACTTTGGCTCTGCATCCTGAGTACTTCGATCCTCGCCAGTATGGCAAGGTGGCCCGTGCTTACATGACAGACATGTACAAGGAGAAGATCACCGACGTGCTCGGCTCTGACCACAAGCTCGTCAACTGCGACTGATCTTCCTTCAAACAGGAAATTATCATAGCGGAATTCCCTTCGGGAGTTCCGCTTTTTTGTGTCGTCAGCCTAATTCTCCTGAGGACAGACTGGAAATAAGCCACCCAATGCCTCTGTTCGGAAAATACCATTCTGACAGCCACGAGCCATAGGGAGTAAACAAACAACGAAGCCGATAAACCCATCGACAGGCTTACCGGCTCCATTGTATCGTCTCGTGTATCAACCTTTGTGCTGTGACTTGCGATTGGCCCGCTGCTCACGGTACTTGGCTTTCTGGCGGGCTGATCCACTACCATGGGCGCCCGTGATGTATTTCTTCTTTTTGGCCTTCGTCTTCACCTTACCGTCATCTTTCGGTCCGCCCTTCGACGCCCCCTTGAAGACGATGCCGTTTTCGAGTATCTGGTCAAAATCATCCATAGCTGTTGTCTTTGTGTATGAGAGGAAATGAGAGGCAGATCCCTCACCTCCCTGTAAATATTATTAATGATGGAACAATCTCACACCCGTGAAGGCCATAGCGATGTCATACTTGTCACAAGTCTCAATGACATTGTCGTCACGAATGCTGCCTCCAGCCTGGGCAATATATCTCACTCCACTCTTGTGGGCACGCTCAATATTGTCGCCGAAGGGGAAGAAAGCGTCTGAACCCAAAGCCACGTCGGTATTCTTGCAAATCCATGCCTTTTTCTCTTCGCGAGTCAACGGCTCGGGTTTCTCGGTGAAGAACTGTTGCCACGTGCCTTCCTGCAGAAGATCCTCCCATTCTTCGGAAACATATACGTTGATGCAATTGTCGCGGTCGGCACGGTGAATGCCCTCCTTGAAAGGCAAGGCCATCACCTTTGGACATTGCCGCAGCCACCATTCGTCGGCCTTGCTGCCAGCCAAGCGCGTACAGTGGATACGGCTCTGCTGACCGGCACCGATACCAATGGCCTGTCCGTCCTTGACATAGCATACAGAGTTGCTCTGCGTATACTTCAGCGTGATGAGCGAAATAACAAGATCACGCTTGGCCTCAGCCGTAAATACCTTATTCTTGGTGGGGATATTGGCAAAGAGTTCAGGTGAACTCAAGTCTATGTTATTGCGCAATTGCTCGAAGGTCACACCAAACACCTGTTTGCGCTCTATGGGTTCCGGCACATAGTTGGGATCTATTTTGATCACGTTGTATGTACCCCGGCGCTTTGCCTTCAGTATTTCCAATGCCTCAGGAGTGTAGTCTGGAGCAATCACGCCATCGCTCACCTCGCGTTTGATAAGACGGGCCGTAGCCTCATCGCAGGTGTCACTAAGAGCACAGAAGTCGCCATAGGAACACATACGGTCGGCACCACGCGCACGGGCGTAGGCAGAAGCCAAAGGAGTGAGCTCGAAATCTACGTCGTCAACAAAGTAGATTTTCTTCAACGTGTCGCTGAGTGGCAATCCGATAGCGGCGCCAGCAGGACTGACATGCTTGAAACTGGCGGCTGCAGGCATTCCCGTCGCCGCCTTGAGCTCTTTGACAAGCTGCCAGCTGTTGAGGGCATCAAGGAAATTGATGTAGCCAGGACGCCCGTTCAAAACTTCTACAGGGAGCTCGCCATGCTCCATGAATATGCGGGCAGGCTTTTGATTCGGATTACATCCGTACTTCAAAGTTATTTCTTTCATTTTAAAGGGATTAATTTCTAAGTGCAAATTTACGAAATTAATGTGACTTATCCTTGCTGTGTCATTTGTTTTTCGTAATTTTGCAACAGATTTAAACAACGTTTGATGTTATGAAGAAAGTGATAGTCAACCGTCACTTCCACTTCTCTTCCATGAAGAGAGTTGAATCGATTTTGAGCGGAAAGGAGAAGCCCTCCAAACAGACCCTCAACCGTTTGGCCTTACTCGTTGGCTTTCAGTCGTGGGAAGACTTGAGAGATGCGCTTTATGGTGATGCCGACGCAAGCATCAACTACGAGGAAGACAGAAAATGAAAGGAACTTGAGACATTTAAGAAAAAAGAACTCAACCACCTATTGGCGATTGAGTTCTTTTTTCTTGCCTTGGCAGGAATAAAACGAAGATTATTCAGCGTTGGCGGCAATGGTACGCTTCTCCTGGATGCGTGCCTTCTTACCTGTGAGCTTGCGCAGATAGTAAAGCTTGGCACGACGTACCTTACCACGCTTGTTCACCTCGATGCTGTCAATGCTCGGAGAATCAATGGGGAAGATACGCTCCACACCCACGGTTCCAGACATCTTGCGCACGGTGAAGCGCTTCTTGTCTCCATGACCTGAAATTTTGATAACAATGCCACGGTAAAGCTGAATACGCTGCTTGTTACCCTCGACGATTTTGTAAGCTACCGTCACTGTGTCACCCGACTTGAATTCGGGATATTGCTTGGCGCTTGCAAATGCTTCCTCAGCAACTTTAATTAAATCCATTGTTGTTTGATTAAAAATTGTTTGTCGTTCCAACTCAACATGGTATGACGACACTTCCATCAACCAGCGGTTAAGCCGAAAAGCGGTGCAAAGTTACTAACTTTTTGGTAATTGGCCAAAAGATAAATGGTTTTTCTTTAGAAATCAAGACTTTAACCTTCAGAATTCATACGGCGCACTGGATATTTTCCGTGGGTTAGCGGTGAGAGAAATCCGAGATTGCTTGTATGTGATATCTCCAATGTGTCACTATAAATTAGCCAAAGGATGTAGTGTCACCCTCCAACCCCAAAAGTTAAGGAAAATTGTCACGGACTGGCTTTAGCTGCTGATGGAGCTATGGGGTCGAAGTTATGGGGGTAGCCTTACGAGCAAACTCGACGGCTACCCCCATAACTTCGACCCCATCCCTAACGGGGAAAAGCCCGCCCATGACGAAAATTGCTTTGGCATAAAATTGCCTTACGGCATAAAATCTGTCACATCCCCTGAATCTTCCCACAAGCAGTTTAGAAAGCCCTGATGATACCTTCGTGATAATAATAACGCTCAATCTGTGCCTTGGGCCATGTACCGAAGTTTACGAGGATGGCTATAGGAAATGAAGTACCACGAAGATAACCAAAAGTCTGAAACTGCTCCCTATCAGTGATCTCCTTGATAGATTTGCACTCTATGATGACATTGCCACGGGGCATCATCACGACCATGTCCATCTTGATATAGCTTTCGAGTGCTTCTCCATCGAAGAGCGGGTGATAGACGCGCTCCTTTCTTACATCAAACTGCTCTTTAACCAACTTCCTGCCCAAAGCCTCCTGATAGATATATTCCTGGTCCTAATTGTCTGTGGACACATTGTATGCACCCGACTACACCGTAGACATATCGAATGAGCGACTCACGCAGGTTAGGATCAAGGGGAGAACGAGAAATAGTCAAATCATTCATAAACTCAGTTGTATGTTTTTCTTACCAACGTACTCTTGTGCTGCTTTATTTTATGCCGTAAGGCAATTTTACGCGATAGCGATTTTCTTCATGGGCAGGCTTGACACCTATGGTGTGGGTCAGAAGCTATGGGGTGTGGCTGCGAGCTTGCTCGTCAAGCCACACCCCATAGCTTCTGGCCCATTGCTCTATTAGGAGCAAAAGACTGACCATGATTTTCCTTAAGTTAAGGACCTCTCTAACAATTATAGATCCGTAACCAGAGAAGATTACAAATATCGGCCCACGGAAAATATCCAGTGCGCCATTCATACAAGTCTACAAACAGTTAGGCGGCGGGTTTACCCCCCTTCAACCCGAGCAGCAATCACTGAAAGCAAGAAACTAAAAAAGCCGTCCTCCAGGTTGCTCACGCAACAGAGAACGGCGGGTAGATATTTATAGGATTGTTTAATTCACTTCAAAGGTTCCATCTCAAAATGTTCCACCACACCCGTGATGGGATTTATTCTAAGGTGGCACACTTGCTTCTTGGAAAACAGCTCCTGACTGAGCCCATAAACGTCACCAAACTGGGCAGCATACATCTCCTCGCTGTCAATCGGTTTAGACAATGCATCAGTGATCGTGAGTCTGATTTTCGCAGGAATAGCAACAATGAGCGCTGGCTCTTCCTTTTTCTTGTCGGTCTGAGGCACATTGGGCATGGCTACATCATTAAGTTGTTCCACGTTCATATAATAAGGCTCACCGCTCAGGTCATCACTATCCACCAATCCGAGCCATTTGGACAGACGGAAAAGAAGGGCGCGCTTTTGGCCCTTTTGGGGAATAAAAGTCAGTTCTGTCTCCGTTGTATCAATGGTTGTCACACCAGTAAAGAGCTGCGTGAGAGCTGTCTCCTGCTGATCGAGTCCCTGGAGCATCAACTTCAACTGTTCACCATCCTTCGGCATCTGGTCGCTCTCCCCACGGTTGATTTGGTTTCGAGCGTCGCGGATATCAAAGATTTCCTGTGCAACAAGCTCAGCCAGCTTACTGTTTGAGCCGGCTGCAAGCATATCGGCGGTCATGAAATTGTCGGGGTTGAGAGCCGGCTGCTGACGTGACGGCTTGAAGCGCAATGGGCCAGAAGGCTTCTTCCCTTGGTCGTTGACAGCCATCAACACTCCGTTTTTATCACATTCAACATTGAATATCAACTTCTTGCGGTCCAGGTTGACCGTATAGTGGCGCGACGTATCGGGCTGCGCCGAAGCATACATGCTGGCCCCACAGATACGATAAGTGTCAACAGCCTCCATGCCACACTGCCTGCGCAGAAAAGTCTGTCCATAAACAGCCAATCGGCCAGGCTTAAAATTTGTGTGCTGGACGAGCAGTCGCACTTTAACCACCGTCTGTGGCAGATAATAGTTCAGCCCCTCAACGGGCTGCTGAGCCAGGGCTTGCATGAAAGCCACACACATAAAGGCGAGAGAAATGATTTTCTTCAACATATCGGGGGATTATTCTTCTAAGCGATGGAATGCCATGGGCAGAGACTTGATGATATCGCTTGCGATAAGACTTTCCTTGCCGACAGCCTTTGCTGCGATGTCGCCCGCCAAGCCGTGGAGGTACATACCCAGCAAGCAGGCCACGCGCTGTGCATATCCACGGGCCAAGAGTCCCGTGATGATCCCTGTCAGCACATCGCCCGAACCGGCAGTGGCCATTCCACTGTTGCCTGTGGTATTGAAAAACACGTGGCGGTCGGGACAGCACAGCGCACTGTAGTGACCCTTCAGAAGGATATAGACTTGAAGGCGGGCAGCCAGTTCTATAGCCTTATTGAGACGATCGTAGTCGCTGTTGGAGATACTGCCGGAAAGACGGTCGAACTCTCTCGGATGGGGCGTAAGGATAATGTCGTGAGGCAGCTGTTGAATCCACGCCCTGTGATTGGCAATAATATTGAGCGCGTCGGCATCGACAACAACAGGACATGTAGCGCGACGCAACTGGGAGATGAGCGCAATGGAAGTCTGCTCACGTATTCCCAATCCGGGACCTATTGCCATGGCGTCGTAGCCCTCTGTATCAGTGGCCTCTGAGAAATATCTGTCTTCGGCATCGTGCTGCAGAATTGCTTCCGGTACGCTAATCTGCATAATATCGTTGTTGAGCAGCGGGGTCAGCACAGCCACCTTCCCCACTCCACTACGCAGGCAAGCTTTTGTGGCCAGGACTGCCGCGCCGGCCATACCATATTGCCCGGCAATAATGAGCGCATAGCCCATCAGTCCTTTGTGGGCAAAGTCGGGGCGCGGCTTGAGCATACGCCGCACATCATTTTCCTCTACAGTGACAAACTGGGCATCGGTATTGTCGATATAATCCTGTGAAAGACGAATGTCAAGCACCCTCACCTCACCAAGATAAGGCTGGCAATCGGCAAACATCATGGCGAGTTTCTTCTGCTGCAAAGTTAGGGTCATGTCGGCCTTGACAATATTTGTCCATACGTTATCAGTATTGTCCTCGGCCATCATCCCTGAAGGCATATCAAGGCTTACGACTTTCGACGGACTTTGGTTGATATATTTCACCAGCGAGGCGAATCCTCCGGTCAATGGCTTGTTGAGACCGGAACCAAACAAGCCGTCGACAACAAGCGTGCGCGCCGTGAGGTCGGGCAGGTCGAAATTGACGGTCACCTCTGTGAAGTGCCTAACGCAGTTGGCCTCGACCAGCCGCTTCTTGTTAATTTCGCAATCGTCTGAAAGTTTGTTGTGTATATTGAAAAGATAAACGTCTACAGGATAATCGGCCTTGGCCAGCATTCTCGCCACAGCCAAAGCATCGCCCCCATTGTTGCCGGGACCCGCAAACACTGCCACCGGCGTATGGTTATCCCACCGCTCCATGATGACATGGGTCATCACTTTGGCGGCACGCTCCATAAGGTCGATGCTCTGCACGGGCTCGTGCTCAATGGTGAAGCTGTCCAATTCGCGGATTTGAGAACTTGTAAATATCTTCATATTGCAAAAATACAAAATAAGCGTCAAATAAACAAAATTGCCGGCTATTTCTTCACAAAGAAACTCATTTTTCGAAAATCTCTCAAAGAACAGTGGCCAAAGTTTATTCTATCTTATTTTGATTTTCTGGCCGGTTCCTTTCAGAGAGTGTGTGAGAAGCAGAAATGATTTGTGCCTGGAATTCCACGACAGCTACCGCTGCATTCCAGCCGAAAACTTGAACATCACATGAATCATCAGATAGCGGGGAAGTGAGTTGGTCCAAACTTCCGTGCGTCCCTGCTCGTCAAGCGAATACTGTATGGTTTTCAGTTGACCCAGGATATCGAAGCCGTCGAGCGATACGGAGAGCTTTTCCTTTAGGAAGGTGCGCGAAAACCGTGCGTTCCACACCCACTGACTGCTGTTCATCTGCTCATCGTTGTAGCCACGGCGGAAATAATCGGTCAAGTCGGTAGACAACTGCAAATGCCACGGCAGCTTCCAGACGAGATTCACCCCGAGACTGTTGCTCCAGGCATTGGTCTTCGTAAAGTCCTTCCGGTTGCCGGTCACATATTGATTATTGAGTGCACAGAAAAGCTCTGCGTTGTTTTCGCCCAACATGTACCTAAGCGTCAACTTTCCCCCAGTGTTCCATGTATTCACAGTGCTGCGCGCGTCCTTGCCTCTAACTGTCTGCATCAGATCCACATTGTGGGAGCAGCCGACGTTGGCATCGAAATCTATTTCGTATTCTTTGTGATTGCGCAGCGGATGCCAATTGTAGCTGCCTGAAAACGAGGCGTTCCAATTGCCGTTGACATTCTCGGGTCGCGAGTAGGTAATACCAGTCTGCTTGTCGTAGACTACGGCTGTAGCCTGGGCATTGCGGGTCACATTCCAGGAGAGATTGCCATATAGAAGATTCTGCGACTGGGGAAACATCACAGAAGAATTCAATGCCACACTATACTGGCGGGCGTTTTTGATGTTTGGATTGCCGTCGCTCACCTGCAAGGGATTGCTGTCGTCGTGGACTCCAAGAAGCTGAACCAGACTGGGTTGCTGGGCTGACGACGACAGCGTCCCGTTGAAGCTGCGGCTGGCAGTGGAGTCGTTGTTGCTATAGAGCACACTGAGCTGACAGTTGAACAGAGTCGAATTGCGGCTGATGTCATATTGTTTCGACCGATAGTAGCGCAAATGCTCATGTTGCAAATCGATAGAAGGCAACAACATCACCGACAGAGAAGGCCGCTGTGTGCCGTCGCCCCTCGTATAGAAGAAGGCCGGCCTGATGCTGTTGGTGTTCTGCCACATATCGTTGCGAAAGCTGTTGGTGGCATCCAGCGTACCCAACAGTGCTTCTCTCGACGATGGCAACATGCCTAATGGATAGTTTTCGGCCAAATAGCCCGGAAGTTGATCCAGTCGAAAAAGTGAATTTTCGGCGTGGTCATAGCTTTGCCGGTACGTATAGCTGATGCGGGGAACAAGAGTCTCATCTGAATCGGTGTTGAGCGTGAACACGTGCTGATAGAAAGATGACCCGTTGAATACGAAGCTATTATAAGGCGCTTCCGTATATTGGTTGCGGTGATCACTGTTGCCTGTTGTCAAGTAGTCAAACTGATTGATGGCAAAGTTTCTCGATTTGCCGTGACCATAGTTAAACGACACATCGGCCGACAAGTTGTCTCTCAAGCCGCTTTCCTTATTGCCGAAGGCCTTGGTCAGTCCCAAACTTCCGCTCACGCCCAATTGTTGACCGCGACTTTTGCCATCACCCCGCACGCGGTTGATTGTCATTCGCATGAGCCGCTGGCTGGCGCCTGGCTGGAAAAGGCTGTCGAGCAGATGGGACGACCACAAAGGATTGTCGTTGAAAGAACCTGACAACGACTGCGAGAGGGAATGATTCTGACTGAAATTAAACGAGGAGGAACCGTAGACAATCATCTTCTTGGGATGAAGACTAAAATACGACATCAGCTGATAGGAGCGCGACTTCGTACGATTTTGCGTATTGCTCAAGCCGTAGGTGTCACCTCCTTCAAGATAGTGCTGTGTCGTTGTGCGCGACAGAAACTCATTATCACCGTAGGTGTAGTTGCCAGAGGCCGAGATGAAGTCATCTTCTGTTTTCCCATTGTGGAAATAATCGAAGCTGGCGAGTTTTGTCGCGGTCTTTCCCGACTGGTTCTGTGTCCGCCCTCCACCGTCTCCCTCGCCTGGAACCGAAGAGTCATTGATATTGTTCATCTGTCCCGTGAGGGTAAGCCGGTCTTTCTTGGTGTAGCCCATAGCGAAGGCACGCGCCATGTAGCGGCTGTTGCTGCCAAGGGCAAGATCGGTGTTTCCTATCATGCCTTGCCGATATTGCTTTTTCAAGTTCACGTCGAGCACATACTGTTTGTCACCCATGTCTGTCCCCATCAATCGTGAGTTGCGCCCCGCCTTCTCGTAGGCCTTCACTTTGTCGACGGTATAGGCTGGCAGATTCTCCAACGCTTTCTTCGCGTCGCCGTTGAAGAAGTCGCGTCCGTCGATGAGCAGAGAACTCACCTGGCGACCATTGATTTTGATTACACCATCCGCGATACTTGCCCCGGGGAGCTGGCGGATGAGGGCATCGAGCATAGAGCCCTGGCTCAACTGAAACGCCGACGCATCATAGACCACCGTGTCGCCCCTCATGACCATCTTGATTTTTGTAGCTTTCACGACCAGCTCATCGAGCACCGTGGTGTTTTCCTTCAACTTGATCTCGTCCAGCCATTGCTCGGCCACCTTGTCGGCCATCCTCACGCGTATTCGTTGGATCAGCGTATCATAGCCTACGGCCGAAACGCGAATCAGGTATTCGGTGTTGTTCTGTACGTTGTCAATATGAAAATAAGAATAGGTCTGGTTGCCCCCAATCGTATCGGTTTCTACCACGGCAACCGCCACCAACGCACTGTCTGTGACAGAAAGCAGCTCGACGGTTGCAGCGGGGATACTGCGCCCCGTGCCGGCATCCACCACCCGGCCAGTGAGCCGGCGGGCCGAAACCGATAGCGACAGGAGGGATAGCAATAACAATAGAACGATACGACGCATAGACCGATAGACGTAAAGAGGCATGAAATTGTCAGCGGGTGTCATGGCCGTTGTGTACCAAAGGCTGTTTTTATTGGGCTGCTGCCGGGTTAAAGTGTCAATACCAGCTGTTTTCCGTTGCGGGTCAACTCTGAGGCATAGATCAAGACCACGAAAAAGCAAACAAACGGAATGATGAAGGGTGTCACGAGGTTGGTGGCATCGTGAACGATCCCCATCAGTAGGAAGCCGCAACCACCGATAGGCGTCATCATCAGCAACGATGACGCACTCTTGGTGAGGTTACCCAGTCCGCGGAGTGCCAGCGAGAAGATGGTGGGAAACATGATGGCTTCGAAGAAATAGTTGCAGATAAGTGCCATCATTGACAACCGCCCCAGGTTGAGCAGCACCAATCCCATGCACGTCACTGTACCGATGCCGCAAATGAGGAGCATCGTCTCGGCCTTCACGCGCCGCATGATCCACGCACCTATGAAGCGGCCGATCATGAAGAATCCCAAGGCACAGGTCAGCACGAGGCTTGCCGTGTCGTCGGCCATCCAGCCCTGCCCTGTGACGAAATTGATGAAATAGCTGTTGATACTGATCTCAGCCACCTCGTAGGCCAAGAGTGAGAACAGTCCGAAGACAAACATGGGATGATGACGGAAGAGCTTCATGATGCGTGTGTCCTGCATACGATCCTCTTCGGTCTCTTTGTGTTTGATTTCAGGGAGGTCGACACGCGAGAACACTACGGCAATGAGCAGCACGAGGAAGCCAAGGATAATGTAGGGCTTCACGATGTCGTCGCTGTCGGCATCCCCACTGAAGAGAAATTGGCCGATGGCCAAAGTGGCGGTCATGCTGCCTAATCCGTTGAACGACTGAGAGAAGTTGAGTCGTGCCGTAGAGGTCTGTGGATCGCCAAGCTCTGTCACATAGGGATTGGCCGAAGTCTCTAAGAACACCAATCCGCAGCCGATCACAAAGAGTGCGACCAGATAGCCATAGAAGCTGCCCGCCAAAGCCCCGGGGATAAACATAAACGCTCCAATGCCGAAGAGTAGCAATCCGAACACCACGCCACGGCGATAGCCCTGGCGGTTGATAAACCACCCCGCAGGAATGGCCATGATGAAATAGCCAAGATAAGTGCTCACTTGGATGAGCGACGACTGCGTGATGGAGATGTCCAACACGTTTTGGAAATGCTTGTTTAGTACGTCAAGAATGGCACGTGCGAAGCCCCAAAGAAAAAAGAGCGACGTGACGAGAACAAATGGCAGCAAATACGCTTTGCTGGTGAGTGTTGCTTTCTTACTCATATTTTTTTAGTCTGTATAGAAGGGGCGTAATAAAAAACTAACGGCCATCATGGTGATTTATTATCTCCGCTCTCCTATAAGAGTGATTTAGGTGTATTTTCAGGATGGCCCGGCGAAGGCCCTCCATTCTTTCTCCGCTAAACAAAGTTAAGCATCACGATGCTTTTGTTTATTTTCGCTCCAACACCGACCTTGATGGAGCAGCCTTAAAGGCTCACCACCTTCAGGTTGGTGATGACGCTCTTGAAGCTGCCGCCGGCTTCCTTGAGCGGGAACACAAGCGTGCTGATATAGTACATCGGCCGCTTGAAAGGAATCTTGCGCACATCGAGCGACTCCACGAGGCGGCCGTCGACATAGAGCTGCGTGCGCTCACGGTCGCCGTGGATGCGCACGTGGGCCCGCTCGCCCGGCACAAACTGATAGTTGAAGTTGTAGAGATAGCCGTCGCGGCTGAAGCCGAGCAGTCCCGACGCTGGGTCGGAGAGCCAGAACGTGGCGTCGTCGTAGTGGAACAAAGGCGTGGCAAGCTGCTCTTTCCGAGCCGTGATGTCGAAGCTGACATCGTAGTTCCAGCCTATCTGGTCTGCGTCGAGCGTGTCCCCCGGCCGCACCACAGCCTTTTCCAACACCACTCCTGGGGCATGCCATCCGGCGTAGTTCACTCCCGGTGCCTCACGCACACCCTGCGCCCGGTGGGCATACTCGTCCCAACGCATCGAAACCCTACTGCCGGTCCACATCTTTGTGGCCAGCGTGCGGATGGCGGGCATGGCGCGGTAGTGGATGTCGCGTGTGGAGATGCCGTTGCCCACGACATCGTTCCACACGGCAAACATGCCTCCTTTGATTTGAGGATGCCGCTCGGGAAACTTGTTGCCGTTGATGACGGCGGGTGTCCAATTCTCATAGAGCCACCGGCAGTCGAGATAGTCGTGATAGTATCCGGCTTTGGGAACGATATACACCTCGCGGTCGGGAATGGATATGAGGTCGTAGCCCAAGGCCATCATCGAGTCGGGACGGGAATAGTCGTTCGACCAGGCGCACATCAGCACATCCTTCACCTTGATGGGCGTCGCGCCCCTCGCATGGGTTTGAGACCCCCAGATGACGGCCTTCTTCCCATACTGCTCCACAAGCTTGATGTAGTGGTCGGTGAAGCCACGAAACTGCTCCACGAGCTGCTGCGTCTTGTTGGAGTATTCGTCGGTGCCGATATGCACATACCGGCCTTTGAACACGGGGTCCTCGCCCCCAAGATACTCGCCGAAGAGACTGTCGAGGAAGGCGTAGGTGGCGGGATTGCCCAAGTCGAGATGGTCTGCGCCATAGTCGTTGGAGGCTATCGACGGACGGAAGCGGCTGAAGGCCAGCGAGTGGGCCGGCACATCAATCTCAGGCACCACGTCAACGCCAAGACTGTCGCCAAGAAGCTGCAGGGCGGTGAACGAATGCTTGGTGTAGAATCCGTCGCGGGCGGTGAGGCCGGGGAAAAGGTTGCTCTCCAGGCGGAATGCGGCCTGCGTCTTGTCCCAGTTGTCGTCGAAGTAAAGTGGAAAACCGTTGTCGTTGAGATGCACCTGCAGCATATTCATCTTGTAGTAGGCCATCACCCTCACATAGTCGCGCAGCATCGGCATGGGCAGGTATTTTCGCCCGGCATCGAGCATCGCGCCACGGATGGCATAGTCGGGCCAGTCGCGCGTAGAGCCGCAAGGCAGGCGCTTGCCTTGGGTCTGGTCGAGCATCTGCAGGAGGGTACGCGTTGCCCAGAAAAGGCCCTTCGCCGTAGGGGCCGTAAGCACCACTTGGTCGCGACCTATCCTCAGCTCGTAGCCCTCGGGCCCCAACTGCTTGTCGGCCTTGAGCGCAAGCACGATGTCGCCTCCCCGCCGCCCATCCGCGACGAGACGGCTCTCTTGGCCGAACATCTCACGCAAGTCGGCGGCCAACAGGCCGCCCACGCGGCCTACGTCCTCCCCCTTGGCCGTTCGGATGCTGACCGAGGCGGGCATGGCAAAACTCCCCGAGGCTGCGGTCCACGTCTTCAGCTCGGGTATGACAAAGGGCTTGGCCGCCGTCTGCGCCATGAGGGGCATGGCGACCGACAGCAGACAAGCGCATACTATGGTCTTCAAAAGGTTTCGTTTCATCAGTATGGAAGGGTTTGGGAATGACTATCACTGTTGGTCAAGCTGCGTATCGAGCCAGCCGAGGAAAGGCCGCAGCACCTTGGCCGAGGGATTGGCCACGCGCTGGGAGAGCTGGATGTCGTCGCCCATGCCGTTGAGGACATTGAACATATATCGAGGCTCGCTGTCGAGCGTCTTGATTTTGGAGCGTGTGGCGGCAACGGCAGAGGCGTCGCCGGCCGACAAGGCTCCGACCAGCTCTGCGGCGTAGCGGCACATGTCGCCCATCTTGCAGACAAAGGGCTTGATGTCGTGCCAGAGCAGAAGGTCGGGCTCGGCGGCCGACTGCCCCATCGTGGCCAGGGAGTCGGCGGCGGAGGCAAGGCTGCCCAGCTCCTGGAGCAGGGCCTCAGCGTTGCGCCGGCAGGTGGGGTTGGACTTGTAGGCGCGGATGCAGTCGGATAAGCGGGTGGACTGGTCGTAAGTGCTGATGTTGGCCATCAAGCGGAAGGCCTGGGGCCAGCGGGAGCCGAAGACGGCGCGCAGCGACGCCACCCATGAGCGCTCATTGTCGAAGGCCTTGCGGTTCCAACCGTAGTCGCCCACACCGAAGAGCGCCACCTTGCTGGCCGTGCCCTGCTGCATGGGATTGCTGATGAGCGTCTTCACGCCGCGCAAGTCGGGTTGGAGCGTGGCGTTGCGGTCGATGTGGGCCTCGTCGGCGAAGTTGCGGTAGGTGTCGAGCATGAAGAGCTTGTCCATATCGTTGTCGTTGCAAGGATAGTTCCACCACCAGGCCACCTCGCGCCCCAGCCAGCCGCTCACTTTGGCGGGGTCGTCGCTGTTGGGGACAGTCCAGATGGCGCGCCCGGTGATGTAGATGTTGACCTTGGATGGGGTGCCGGCCAACGACTCGAAGAACGTCTTGGCCTTGGCCTCGTCAACCCAGGAGTAGGCATAGAGCTGTGGCACGAAGTGGAGCGGCTTCACGGTGTCGGCGGGATTGGCCTTCTTGAAGTTCCACTTCTGGTCGATGAGCTGCTGGAGGCGCGTCAGGCGGTCGGCGCCCAGGCGGAGCGTGGGCTGGTCGTCGGGCACGCCGACATCATCGACAAACACGCCAAACTGGCGCACGCCCAAGCGGTGCATGTCGGCGAGCTTCGACATGATTCTCTGCAACACGTCGGTCTGGGTGGAGTCGGTGAAGGCTTGGCCGGGATGAATGGCCCAGATGAAGTTCACCTTGCACTGGTGGGCCACATCGGTGATGGAGCGCAGCATGTCCTGCGACAGCCAGCCCAACTCCTTCTCCTTTTCGGTGATGGTTGTGGGATAGGGCTTGTCCCAGTAGCGCGAATGGTAGGGGTCGCTCTTGGCGCCATACATGTAGGTGTTCATCTTGTAGCGGGCCATGAAGCGGAAAAGGTCCTCGGTGGCCTCCTTGCTGTAAGGCACGCCATAATAGCCCTCGATGACACCGCGGTATTGGGTGTCGGCATAGTCGTAGATGCGCACTTTGCAGAGGCTTCCCGGCTGCTGGTCGAGCATCTGCTCCACCGAGGCCAGGCCGCAGAACACCGCGTCGGTGTTCTCTCCAAGGACTACTATCAGGGCATTGCCGGCCTTGTCGCCTTCGACGGCGATGGCGTGGCGGTCGTATTTGGGCTGGGCGAACACCGTGCGGGCCATCGACAGGCGGGTGGCGGTCTGGTCGGCGAGGTCGCCCGAGCCATTGACGCCGACGAGCAAGGTCATGCGGCCGGCCACGGGTTTGCGTCCCACCACGGGCTTGATGCCATGCTCGGTGAGGATGGCCTTGGCGCGGCTGACGGTGTAGGGGTCGCAGCCGCTGCCGGCTATGAGCGTGGCCTCGGCCGTGGTAGCCACGGTGGCATCCTCGGCAATCTGCTGCTGTGGCACAGGCCAGATGTCGTAGCCCCGCTTATGGGCAAGGGCCGACGCGGGAAGGATGGATAACAAAAGGAGGAACAGGCTCAGCAGGAATAGGGTGCGTGCCTTGATGTCAGGTGATAGGGTTCTCATTGCTGGTTTGTCGTTTTCTGTTTATGTTTTGATGTTCGATTTCTTCTATGTGGTGCATGATGTTGGCCGGCGGCCGCTCCGAGGCCAACTCGCCCGCCATGAAGTCCATATAGGGGGCCACATGCTGGAGAAAGGAATGGTAGCCCTCGCAGAGGTAGTTGAGTCCCGGCTCGCCGTAGCGGTCGGTGAGGAACCTGTTCTTGGGACACTCGCCATGGCAGGCGAACTCGAAGCGGCACTCCCTGCACTGCCTGGGCAGCCCGTCCCGCTTGAGCCGCGAGAACTGGCTCTGCCGCGGGCCGTAGAGCATCTCCACGAGCGTGTGGTCACGGACATTGCCCAACCGATATTGGGGAAACACGAAATGGTCGCACGAATAGACGTCGCCGTTATGCTCCATCACCGCAGCATGACCGCACTGGCGCGCGTAGACACAGATGCCCGGCTCCACGCCCACCCAGTTGGCCAACATGCAGTCGAACAGTTCCACGAAGATCTGGCCCACGTCGTGTCTGACCCATTCGTCGAAGACGGCCGTGAGGAAACTCCCCCACTGCCGCGGGCCGACCGAATAGGAAGCCACGGCGCCCTCCTCGCCGACCTGGGCAAGGTGGCGGCCGTCGGCATGGCCCAGCTCGCGCTCCACGATGGGCGTGAACTGGAGGTAGCGGCAGCCGATGCCCTTGAAGAACCGGTAGAACTCCAAGGGATGGTTGGCATTGTAGTCGTTGACCACTGCCATGGCGTTCCATTCCACGCCAAACTTGTTGAGCAGCCTCACGCCGTCCATCACCCTCTCCCACGAGGGATGCCCCGTGGCCGTGGGGCGGTAGCGGTCGTGGCAGTGCTGGGGGCCGTCGAGGGAGATGCCCACCAAGAAATTGTTGTCGCGCAGGAAGGCGCACCACTCTTCGGTGAGCAGCGTGCCGTTGGTCTGAAGAGCGTTGCTGATGCGGTGGCCGCCGGCATACCTCTGTTGCAGGACCACGGCCTTGCGGTAGAACGACAGGGGCAGCAGGAGGGGCTCCCCTCCGTGCCAAGTGAAGAGCACGTCGGGGGTGGTCTGCGCGGAGATGTACTCGCGGATGAAGCGCTCAAGCAGCCTGTCGTCGATACGCGGCATGGAGCCAGGGCCGTAGAGGTGGCTCTTCTCCAAGTAGTAGCAATAGGTGCATCGCAGGTTGCACGCTGCCCCAATGGGCTTGAGCATCACATAGAGCGGACGGGCGAAGGGGGCAAAGGTGTCTTGCATGGCCGCCTAATTGTCGCTCAGGGTGAAGCGTATGGGGTCGTCGTACTGCTCCTGCAGACGGTGGAGCTCCTCGCGCAGTTGCTTGGTGATCTTCTCCGTGCCGGGCTGGCCGTAGATGTTGTGCATCTGCTCGGGGTCCTTCTTCAGGTCGTAGAGTTCCCACGTGTCTATGTCGTCGTAGAAATGGATGAGGGCGTAGCGTTTCGTCCTCACGCCATAGTGCTTGCATACGGAGTGCTCGGCGGGATACTCATAATAATGGTAGTAGAGCGACCGGCGCCAGCCGCGGGGCTTCTTGCCCTGCAGGAGCGGCAAGTAGCTCACGCCCTGGATGTCGGCGGGCACCTCTGCGCCGGCCAGCTCCAAGAAGGTGGGGGCATGGTCGATGTTCTGCACCATCGCGTCAACGTCGCCGTGCCTGCCTCCGGGGAGATAGACGAGCAGCGGCGTGCGGAACGACTCCTCATACATGAAGCGCTTGTCGAACCATCCGTGCTCGCCCATGTAGAACCCTTGGTCGGAGGTGTAGACAATCATCGTGTTGTCGAGCATGTCGTTGTCCTTGAGATACTGGATGACGCGCCCCACATTGCGGTCGACGGAGTGGATCACGCGCATGTAGTCGTGCATGTAGCGCTGGTATTTCCACTCGGCAAGCTCCTTGCCAGAAAGGTGCTGCTCCTTGAATTTTCGGATGATGGGGTCGTAGTGGGCGTCCCACTGGGCGCGCTGCGAGGGCGTCATGCGCATGTAGTTGGCGCGCCCCCACTCTTCGAGCGTCTTGTTGGGCGAGTGGATCTCGTTCTCGTGGTCGGCCATCTTGAGGTCGTAGACCACGTCCATATCCTTGATGATGCTCATTTCCTGCTTCTGGGCCGCCAAGCGCCCCTCATAGTTGTCGTAGAAATTGTCGGGAAGCGGATAGGCCACGTCGTTGTAGAGGTCGAGGTCGCACGTGTCGGGACTCCACACGCGGTGGGGAGCCTTGTGGTGGAGGAGCAGGCAGAAGGGCTTCGACTTGTCGCGCTTGTTGCTCATCCAGTCTATGGCCAAGTCGGTGATGATGTTGGTCACGTAGCCCTGTCGCTTCACGGTCTTTCCATTGTCGATGAAGGTGGGATTGTAGTAGTCGCCCTGCCCCGTGAGGATGTCCCAATAGTCGAAGCCTGTTGGGTCGCTGGTGAGGTGCCACTTTCCGACGACGCAGGTTTCGTAGCCGGCTTGCTGCAACAGTTTTGGAAAGGTCTGCTGGCTGCCGTCAAAGGTGCGCGTGTTGTCGGTGAACCCATTCTTGTGGCTGTGCTTGCCCGTGAGCAGACAGGCTCTCGAAGGCCCTGAGAGGGAGTTGGCCACGAAGCTCTCGGTGAAGCGTGTGCCGTGCTGGGCTATCCAGTCGATGTTTGGAGTCTGCGTGAGCCGCTGGTCGTAGGCGCTGATGGTCTGATAGGAATGGTCGTCGCACATGATGTAGATGATGTTCATGGGCTTCTTCGTCGCGCCGTCTCTGCCGCCATGATGAGAGGCATGGGCAGCGGGAGTGGCCATGGCTATCCCTGCAAGGGTGAGAAGAGGGTATTTGTTCATGTTATATAGCAATAAGATGTTTGGTCTCTTAGTTTTTTCAAGTCAAGTATCAATTTGATGTCACAAAGTTACTGCTTTTTTCCCAATTGACAAACAGCAGGACAAGTTTCGTTACAAGGTCTTGGTTGATTGGCAGAAAACGTTGGCGCAGTGGCTGAATGGCCATATCCAAGTCGGATATACTAAATAAAGTTAAGTAAAATCTACTTTTTGTATAATTTGCTTGCTACTTTGGAAAGTAAACTTTACTTTTGCAGCGTTCAACAACATGAGTATTCACTTATAAAAAGTAGAGATTATGAAAAAGTATTTTCTTTTGCCCCACCGCTTCAATGCCATAGGATGGGTGCTGATAGGAGTTGCCTTGTTGGTCACCATCCTCGATTTTGCGGATGCGCTGCCAGCCTTCTCTTCCAAGGTGTTCTCAGTGGTGCCCGACTTTTCTTTTGGCAACAAGGGCTTCATCGTGACCAACGACTCTTGGTATGACGAGATAGAGATGGTGGCGGGCTATTTAGGACTGTATTTCGTCGCCATGTCGGCCCTGAAGGAAGAGGACGAACTGACCCTGTTGCTGCGCCTGCGCTCACTGATGTGGGCCTTCACGGCCAACGCGCTATTGTTCATCGCCTTTGAGCTGCTCTTCTACGGCATTCCATGGCTCTACGTCATGATGTATCAGGGAATGCTGATCTTCCTGCTGTTCATTCTCCGCTTCCATTGGGAGATCCACAAGATGAGGGCAGAAACACACAACGAAAAGGAGGAATGGCGATGAAGAACAACATTCGTGTGGAGCGAGCCATACACAGGATTACGCAGCAGCAGCTCGCGGAGGAGATTGGCGTCAGCCGACAGACCATCAATGCCATTGAGTCAGAACGGTATACGCCATCCACGCTCTTGGCCCTAAAACTGTCAAAAGTCTTTGGAAAGCCGGTCAACGACTTGTTCCAGTTGGAAGACAGCGACCTCTGACCCTCGCCGGCAGCAATTGATTGTCAAATGATTGTCAAAAACACTGAAATTACCAAATAAAATGACAAGGAAACATTACATACCTACAACCCCTCATCCCATCCAACGCGCAGTCGCCGTGATACTGCTTCTCTTTGTGACGCTGTCGGTGTCTGCCCGCAAGCTGACAGGCCGCGTTGTAGACGACGCTACAGGCCGAACGATTCCCAACGCCACGGTGGAGCTGCTCTCCATAGAGGACAGCTCGGTGGTGGCGACGGCAATCATGAAGTCGGACACCACCTGGAGCAACGACATCTACTCCTATTATAATATAGAGAACGTGCAGAACAACACCGAATACATCCTGCGCGCCTCGGCCATAGGCTATGAGACGGCCTACAAGCGGGTGAAGGTGAGAATGGGTGAGCGCGTGGCACAGCAATGGCTCGGCGACATCAAACTCAAGGAAAACACCACCATGCTCGACGAGCTGGTGGTGAAGGCTACCAAAATCAAGATGGTGACAAAGGGCGACACAATCGTCTACGACGCTACGGCCTTCCAACTCTCCGAGGGTTCCATGCTCGACGCGCTCATCCGACAGTTGCCGGGGGCGACACTGGAGAACGGTGTGATAAAAATCAACGGAAAGCAAGTGAGCTCGCTGCTCATCGACGGCCGCGACTTCTTCAACGGCGACGCCAAGAAAGCCCTGCAGAACCTGCCGGCCTACACGGTGGACAAGGTGAAGGCCTACGAGAAAGCGGGACGACAGTCGCGACTCATGGGTGTGGACACGGGCGACAAGCAGTTCGTGCTGGACGTGAACCTGAAGAAGCAGTACCACCAGGGCATGATAGGCAACGTCGACCTCGCCGCAGGAAGCAACAACCGGTACTCGGGACGCGCCTTCGCCATGGGCTACACCAAGAAGGACCGGCTCACACTGACGGGACAGACGAACAACATCAACGACTCTTCCGTGCCCGGCGAGGGCGACTACAGCGTGGAGCCGTCGACGCAGTCGGGGAAGACGGCCACCAAAATGGCCAGCTTCGACTACCGACACGAAGGAAAGACGGAGGACGACTATGTGTCGGCAACAGGAAGCTACAACTATTCCGACAATGAATACCGCTCGCGCACTACGACGCAAAACTATCTTGAGGGCGGCGACACCTACGGACTGAACAAGACGCAAAGCCGCACCAAGTCGCGCCTCTACCAACTGTCGGCCGCATTCAGCACCCACCCCAAAGGCCTCATCGTCAACGGTTCCTCTTCGTTCTCCTTCAGTCAGAACCACGCGTTCTCACAGTCGCTCTCGGGGTCGTTCAACGGCAATCCCTCGTGGGCGGGCGACCTCTTGGACAGCTTGTTCCTGCCCGGTGCGAGCCAGCGGCTGATGAAGATGGCGGTCAACCGCGTGCGCAACGAGAGCCGGAGCAACGGCCAGCAACTCAGCTGGGCGGGCAACGTGGCCATGGTGAAGTCGTTTGGCAAGACGGAGGAAGGCTGGCAGAACAGCATGTCGGCGAATGTGTCGGCCAACTACTCCCACGGCAAGAACCGCAACTTCGCCATCAACCAGATCGACTACCTCACAACAGGCATCGAGGACCATCGCAACCAGTATACAGACGCGCCCAACAACAGCTTCAACTTCAATGGCGGAACCTCCTACCAGCATGTGGTCACCCTCAACCGCGACTCCGACGTGCACCTACTGCCGGGAATCTCCTACGCCTACCGTCAGAGTTTCGACCACAGCGCAAGCTCCCTCTACAGGCTCGACCAGTTGGCCGACTACGTGGAGAAGAGCTACCCGCTCGGCCTGCTGCCCTCCTCGCGCGAGGCCCTGCTCAACGTGCTCGACGCCACCAACAGCTACCGGAGCGACTTGTGGCAGAACAGCCATGTCTTCACTCCCACCCTCTACTATGATGGGGGCAACGGCACCATGAGGCCGGCGCTGAAAGTGATGCTCTCCACGGGCATAGAACTGAAACACGAACACCTGCGCTATTACCGCTCGCGCCAATACGACCGCAGCCGCAACGCCGCCTTGGTCAATGGCCAACTGTCGGTGTATTACCTCAACAACGACTCCACGGCAAACCGCTTCTTGGTCGCGAGCCTGTCGTCGTCGGAAATGCAACCCAACCTGGTGCAGCTGCTCGGCATCCACGACGACAGCAACCCCCTGCAAGTGAGCGACGGCAACGCACATCTGAAGAACTCGCGGAACTACGATGTCTCGGCATTCTTCTATGCTGTCTTCCCGCAGACGCAGAACTCAATCAACGGCGGCGCAAAATGGAGCGTCACGCGAAACGCACAGGCCACTTCCGTGGTCTACGACAAGCAGACGGGCATCACCCACTCGCGACCAGAGAACATCAACGGCAACTGGGACGCCTCGATCCAAGCCACCTACGACTGGCATCCGCTCCAAAAGCACAAGGAGTTGGGCATCACCCTGCATGGCTCTACCTACTACCGCCACAGCGTGGACCTCATGCAGACAGCCGGAACGGACAGGGGGCGCAGCACAGTGGACACTTGGGAGAACAGCTGGCGGTTGGACTTGGGCTACTCCAAGGGCGAGAACAGCGTGAACATCTTCGGTGGATTCAGCAACCAGCACGTGTCGGGAAGCCGCGAAGACTTCTCCAAGACCAACGCTTGGAACAACAGCCTCGGGCTCAACGCCACATGGCGGCTGCCTTGGCACCTGCAGTTCTCGACCGACATCACCAACTACATCCGCAGGGGCTACAACGACAAGGCGATGAACGACAACGAGTGGGTGTGGAACGCCAGACTGACACGACTGTTCCTCAAGGACAAGCTCTCAGTCTCCATCGACGGTTTCGACATCCTCGGCCAATTGAAGACCACACAATACACCCTCAACGAGCAGGGACGGACAGAGCAATGGACCAACTCACTGCCCCGCTACTTGATGCTACACGTGGCCTACAAGCTCACCTTGGGAATGAGAAGGAATTAGAGACGGCAACAAGTTGGGCATACGGCAAAACAGTATTGAGTTTTTCTATGAAGGCCTGTACAAGGCCCGCCCCCTGCTGTGGATCCTATTCGCGTCCCAACCCTTGGCTTCGTATCCTAAAATAAAAGAGAGAAAAGCGAGGAGCCACCGCTACTATTGGATAATGATTTCTTCAAGATCATCGGGCACGAACACGTTGCCGTCAAAAGCGGAGCGGGCCTCAGCGGTGTAGTCGTGCTTGCGCGTGGCAAGGGTCTTGTCCTCGGTATGATAGAGTATCAGATTGTCAACGCCTAAGCGCTGGGCTAACTGGGCAGCGTCGCGAGCCGTGGAGTGATGCTTCTCATAGGGATGAAACACATCGCGGTCGGCATACTTGCAGAATGCCTCGCACAGCAGCCAGTCGGCTCCTTTCACCACATCGCCGTTGGCCTCATTGAAAGGCTCATCGCCCAGACATACCATACGCTTTCCACCCATCATCGTGGCAAAGCCAAACTGTTTCTCCTTTGTGGAAAGGATGTCGAAGACCTTCAAATGGAAGGATGCACAATCGATCTCGTCGCCGTCGTGCACCTCGTGAAAAAGCACGCACCGGCCGACCTCAGCATACTGCTTCGACGTGAGCATGTTCTGCAAATTGAAATTCAACACGCGCAACACTTTCTCATGGCTCCACACATGAAGTTCACCGCTGAACTTTCCGGCAAGATGGCGCTGGATAAACACGCGAACCATCCATATCACCCCCAAGATATGGTCGGAATGGGCGTGGGTGACAAAAATGTTGTGTATGTCGCCACCACTGATGCCCGCCCGCTCCAGCTGGGAGAGTACGCCATTGCCGCCGCCAGCGTCGACGAGCAAAAGGTCTTGGCCATTGTCTATCACAAAACAGGTGTTGTAGCACCGCGTAACGAGGGCGTTCCCCGTTCCTAACATCGTAATCTTCATATTTGCTTATCGTTGATAATCTGCCGCAAGAGGAAGGTTGCATTCTGATTGCGCGCCACCCCCTGCGTGATTTTATAGGAATACGTTACTTTGTCGCCGAGTCCGATCTCAAAACAATAGTTGTGAAACCGCTCCCCCTCCATCTTTGAGAGTTCAAGGTCGTGAGTGGCCACGATGCCGCTCACAGACTTCCGCGAGATCCACTCCAAGAACATCCGCGAGCCATTGAGTTTGTCGAGGGAGTTGGTGCCCTTGAGGATCTCGTCTAAAATGATCAGAGTGTGGCGATGCGCCTCACACGAAGCGATCAGCTGCTTGATGCGCAGGAGCTCCGCGTTGAAATAGCTGATGCCGTGGGCTAGGTCGTCGCTCGTGCGCATGCTGCTGAAGAGGTTGAAGCGTTTGCAGCGGAAACTCTCGGCAAACACGGGCATGCCGTTCATGGCCAGCACATAGTTGACGCCCACAGCACGCAGGAAAGTGCTCTTGCCCGCCATGTTGGCCCCCGTGATGATATAGAAATTGCGGTCGGCCACGGTGAAATCGTTCTTCACGGCCTTTCTGCCAAGGAAAGGATGCCACAGTCCCCGGGCCTCAAGTTTCACTCCGTCACCCTCGACCATCTCGGCACTGCCAGCCTCGGGATGGTTGTAGCGCATCGTTGCCATGCTCACCAAGGCGTCGCAACGTGTCACGAGTGCCACCCACAGAGGCAGTTTGTCAAGATAGACTCTCTGCCAGCGCAGGACACGGGCCACGAGCCGGATGTCGCTCAAGAACAGGGCATCGCCGAACAACAGTCCCAAGAGATTGCCACGGCGGTCGATGGCTTTCACAATCTGCGCTAACTGACGCCAGCAGTGTTCGGCCGCGCCAAGTTGCTGCCACTCGTGGCCGGCCTGCTCCGTAAGCCTGGCCAAGTCCATCATGGGCTTAACCTGCCGCGTGAGCTTGCCAAGACGCTTACTGATTTTTTGCAGAGGGCGTTGCGTCAGAAAGAGGGCGAGAAAGAACTGGACTGTCGCCCAAAGGGTGGGCAGGGTGGAACTGATCTCACCCGCCACAGCCAAGGCGATGCAGACGATCAATCCTGCAGGCAAAAGGGTAATAGCTATCTGGGTCAGTCGGGAGCCGAGCCACAACGGATAGGCCTCCTCACCCGTTTCTTTTGTGGCAGCCAACAGGGCGGCGGTGTCGATGGGGTGTCTTTTGCCTGTGGCGATGAAGCGCTCACGCCATTCCACACGGGCGGCAAACTCATTGATGATCCGAGCCTGACGGTCTACCGTTGACGAAATGTCTCCGCCAATCTCGCACAGCAATCCCTCGGCACTGCTGAGGTCCCGGCCCAAGGCCCGTGCCAGGACTTCACTTCCGCCGGTGGTCGCCGTGCGGTTGATGCGCTGAAACAAACTCTCGGGCCCGAAGATGTCAAGATCGTAAGTATAAGGATGGCGAGGATCAGCAAACCGTTGACCGTCGTCAAAAGGAGAATAGTCGCCTGCAAGACCGGCCAATTCGTCGCTGTTTACCTGTAGAAGGCTTTCGAGCTGTTCTATCTCGTCCGAATTGCGGCCGTCGGCCCAGCGCGCGACGATGTAGGCCACTGTGGCAGTCACTCCCGACAGGAGACATGGCAGTCCGTACCCCTCGGTAGCGGTATATACAGCCACCGACGCAATGACAGCGGCAAACGTAGCGATCTCCAAAGATATAAAATATCGGTTGCGGGCTTTCCGCTTCTTGAGCTGGGCTGTCAAGCTGCTCACCCGCCCTTCGTAATGTTTTCTCAATTCCATACGGCTGCAAAATTAGCGATTATCGGTCGAAAAAGGACGCTAAGAAGATAAAGGTTACAATAATTTAAGGATTACTGACCTGTCTGAGACGATTCTGCCTATCTCATTTTCACACAGATGCGCCCTATCCATGACTCCCCCATGGAGATTCGCAGCCGAATTAGAACTTTACCTACGGATACCCAACGCAGCCTATCCGAAACGGGGCAGCTTGTAAAATGAAGACAGGCTGTTGACATCACGAAAATGGGCTGTTGATGCAGGCCCCCAAATGGAAGCCCGCCGGCCGGCAGTTGGAAGCCCGCGGGATTCCATATGGAGGCCCATGGGGAGGCATTTGCCAGCCGGGATCACAAGCAACAGTTAGGGCTGCGAGAAAGGCATCCCTACTCTATAAGGCGACGTTCTTCCAACCGCTGTCCGGCAATGGCTGTCATCCGCTAAATGCTGTATTGGGGAGAGATACGGCTATGAACTATCTGCAGTCGGACAAAAGAAGGGCAGAGGCCGCCAAGTCACCAACCGGCCTCTCGCAGAGAGACCGCACGACAGATAAACGACCGGAGATCATTTTTCGGGGAAAAAAATAGATAGAGACAGAACCTTCAAGAATAGAAGGACTGAAAAAGGCATGAAAAAACCCCGTAGGACCAGCTACGGGGTTGAAGAGATCTTTCTCTAATGATTCGTTGTTCCAATTAATTATTTCGTGGCGGCAATGCATTCCACCTCCACCAGCGCTTGCTTGGGGAGCGTCTTCACGGCAATGGCCGAACGGGCGGGGAAGGGCTCGCTGAAAAACTGTGCGTACACCTCGTTCATTACCGCAAAATCGTTCATATCGGCCAAATACACCGTCGTCTTCACCACGTCGCAGAGGTCAAGCCCGGCTTGTTTCAAGATGGCCTGGGCATTGAGAATGCTCTGTCGTGTCTGTTCTTTCACTCCACCTTCCGGAAATGAACCCGTCGCGGGGTCAATGGGTAACTGGCCGGATGCGAAAACGAATCCGTTGGCCTGTATAGCCTGGCTGTACGGGCCAATAGCCTTGGGGGCTTTGTCGCTGTTTATTGCTTTCATGAGTCTAAATTTGGTATAATCTGTAAATGGATGCCCCTTTGGACGGGGAGTGGGATGGCTCTCTCTTTCTAAATGACGTAAGAGGGGCGCGCCGCGACATCGTCACGTCGCGCCCTGAAAAATAAATCTAATATGAGTTGTCGGTATCAGCAGACGCCCTGAGCGAGCATGGCATTGGCAACCTTCATGAAGCCGGCCACGTTGGCGCCCTTCACATAGTTGATGTAGCCATTGGGCTCCTTGCCGTAGGTCACGCACTGCTCGTGGATAGAGTGCATGATGTAGTGCAGTTTCTCGTCTACTTCCTCCTTGCTCCAGTGCAGACGGATCGAGTTCTGCGTCATTTCCAGACCGCTCGTTGCTACACCGCCAGCGTTGACAGCCTTGCCGGGAGCGAAGAGCACATGGGCAGCGAGGAACTTGTCGACAGCCTCAGCCGTGCAACCCATGTTGCTGACCTCAACGGCAGCGATAGGCTTGTTGGCGATAATCTTGTCGGCGTCCTCACCATTGAGCTCATTCTGAGTAGCGCAGGTGAGATAGATGTCGGCCTTCTGGTTCCAGGGCTTCTCACCCTTGAAGAATTTAGAGCCGGCGAACTTCTGTGCATAGGGCTCGCAAACGTCGTTGCCGCTGGCACGGAGTTCAAGCATATAGTTGATCTTCTCCTCGTCGAGACCTGCGGGATCATAGATGTAGCCGTCAGGACCGCTGATGGTGATCACCTTGCCGCCGAGCTGGGTAGCCTTCAAGGCAGCACCCCAAGCCACGTTGCCGAAACCGGAGATGGCGATGGTCTTGCCCTGGAGGGTCTCGTTGCGGGTCTCCAGCATCTGCTTTACGAAATAGAGAGCGCCGAAGCCTGTTGCCTCAGGACGGAGGATAGAGCCGCCCCATTCCATGCCCTTGCCTGTGAGCACGCCCTGGAACTGATGGGTGAGTCTCTTATATTGTCCGAAGAGGTAACCGATCTCACGACCACCTACACCGATATCGCCTGCGGGAACATCCTCGTCCGGGCCGATATAGCGGTAGAGCTCGTTCATGAAAGACTGGCAGAAACGCATCACCTCAGCGTCGCTCTTGCCACGGGGAGCAAAGTCGGAACCGCCCTTGGCACCACCCATAGGAAGCGTGGTGAGGGCATTCTTGAAGGTCTGCTCGAAGCCGAGGAACTTCATGATACTGAGATTCACTGACGGATGGAAGCGCAGGCCGCCCTTGTACGGACCAATGGCGCTGTTGAACTGCACACGGTAGCCGATATTCACCTGTACCTTGCCCTCATCGTCAACCCATGGCACGCGGAACATGTGCACGCGCTCTGGCTCTACGAGGCGCTCGATGATGTGAGCTTCCTCAAACTCGGGATGCTGGTTGTAGACATCCTTGATAGAGTAAAGTACTTCTTTCACGGCCTGCAGAAATTCTGCCTCGCCCGGATGCTTGCGTTCAAGCTCTTGAAGAATTTTTTCAACTTCCATAGTAGTAAATATTTAAATTTAAAGTAAACGATCTGGTTGGAATGGTTTTAAGTTCTAATGGTTCGCATTATGTCATTTAGACGACGCAAATATAGGGGTTTATTTCTATACCTCCAAGTATTTTCTGTTAAAAATTACTTAATTAATTTCTTTTTGTGTAGTTTCTTTTTCCGGCAGCAATACTATTCCTTCCTGCTTTTTGCCGTCCATCAGCGACTTAAGCGGTTTGGGGAACCTCACATGGCGCACGTGGGCCGTCTCCTCCACAGCAGGCATCCGGTCGAGCACGTCCTTGCGAAACACTTCTCCGTTGTCATGGCCGATACTGATGGTGAAATAGCCCACACCGAAACTCGTAAGGTTTTGGAAGAAGTGTGTGCCCTGGCTCGGATCCACATGATAATGCGGCAGGGCCACCTCCACGATGATATTGGCCGCCGAAATATTGGGCCACTTCACGGGAATGCCCAGCCAGGGATCGCTCGATCCCCAACGGCCGGGGCCAATGAGGATATAGTTTTGACGGCTTTCAAGAAACTTGCGGTTGATGGTGTCGACCTCGTCGACGATCTGCGGATTCTCGGCCGCGTTGTAGCTGTCGCTCATCTTCACGTAGACCACATCGGTCACATCTTCCGAGATACCGTGGCCGAGCGAGTTGTGGGAGCGCAGCAGGCACCTGTTGCCGTCGATCCGGGTGATATCCTCTTCGAGCATCTGCTTGGAGTCGACGATGGGGCGTATCTGCAAAAGGCAGAATTCGCCTGTGCGGTCGGGATTGATATTGCACGCAAACTCGATCTCCACGGGACGGCGCATGGCATCGGCACCGTTCTTCATGGCCAACTGCATGAGTTGGGGCAGGGGGAACACGCCCTGCTGCAGTACGCCCTTGAAGGTAATGAGCTTGCGGCCGCCAGGATAGAGCCCGTCGCGGATGATATTGTCGTTGGGATCATAGGTCGACGCGATGAAGTTGAGCGTCTGCTCTTTCTCGGCCTCCCTGATTCCAAGCTTGAGAATATTGAAGCCGTCGTCGACCTTGAAATCGTTGGACACCTGGTTGAGATCGAGGGCATAGAACTGATTCTGGGTATCACGCAGGCAGGCATGGAGCTCAGAAGTCTGAAGCACCTGCCTGGGATGATAAGGCGACACGCGCAGCGTCTGCCCGCCGTCGACGATATACTTGCCCAGTCCGAGGGCCAGTGCCGCAATTCCCTCCTCGGCCTTCTCGTTGCCGATGGGATAATAGTTGAGCGAGCGCAGCACGCCCGAGATGTTGGGATAGTAGTGATTGCCGTGGGCATTGCCGACCACTTCCTGCAGGATGACGGCCATTTTCTCCTGGTCGATCACGTTTTGAGTGGCTGTCATATAGGCCTTTGAATCGCGATAATACACCGAGGCGTAAACACTCTTGATGGCTGCGGCGAGCATCTGCACCATGGCATACTTGTCCTCCACGTAGGGAATCATATAGGTGGAGTAGATGCCGGCAAAGGGTTGGTAATGGCTGTCTTCGAGCAACGAACTGGACCGGATGGCGATGGGGCGCTTCACAGCCTGGAAGAAGGTGAAGAAGTCGTCGATAAACTCATCGGGCAACTGCGCGTGGAGGAAGTGGCGCAGGATCTCCTCGTCGGGGGCATCGCTCAGTGCAATGTCGTAGAGGTTGTTGTTGTCCATAAACTCGTCGAAGATGTCGGTGCAGAGCACGAGGGTCTTGGGTATGCGCACCGTCACGCCGTCAAACTGGGCCATCTCGGGATGCCGCTTGATGATGTTGTCGAGGAAGGCCAGTCCGCGGCCCTTGCCGCCCAACGAGCCTTCGCCGATACGGGCGAAATGGCCATACTGGTCGTATTTGTGACGGTCGAACTCTGCCACCACACCGATGTTCTTCATGTGGCGGTATTTCACGATGGCCTCGTAGATGATTTTCCGGTGGGCATCCACGTCCTGCAACTCGTTCCAGGTGATGTGTTTCAGAAACGCCGAGACGGGGAAGATGGCCCGTGCCGACAGCCACCGGCTCACGTGGTTGCGTGAGATGTGATAGAGCATGGAGTCGTTGGGGATCTTGAACACATTGTCCTGCAGTTCCTTCAGCGAATGGATGCGCATGATGGGCTTCTTCGTCGCGGGATCGCGGAAGATGAAGTCGCCGAACCCCATGTGGTCTTCCAATGCCCTGCGCAGGTCGATATTGAAGGTCTTCGACCGCTTGTCGATAAAGAGGAAATGCTGGTCGTGGGCCTTCAGACGGTTGGCGGTCTCAGAGCTCTCCATGATCAGCGGCACAAACTGGTCTTCCTGCCTTATGGCCTGCAGGAGCTGGAAACCGGCGTCGGGGGCCTTGTCGGTCGACACTCCCCCACCCTGCATGGAGGGCTGTGGCGAGGAGGCTGTCATGGGGAAGCGGGCGTCGGAGATCACGCCGAGCGTATTTTCCTTGTATTCCTCATACACCTTCATGGCCTCCTCATAATTGCGGGCCAGCACCACTTTGGGCCGTCCCCTCATACGGAGCGTGGCTTCATGGCGGTTGAGCGCCTCAGTGGCAAAATTCTGACTCTGCTTGAGAATGTAGTTGTATAGCATAGGAAGGATGCTGCTATAGAAACGAATGGAATCCTCAACGAGCAAAATCATCTGCACGCCCTCTCTGACGTCGTGGTCGAGGTTCATCTTGTCCTCGATGAGCTTGATGATCGACATGATGAGGTTGGTGTTGCCCAGCCAGCAAAACACATAGTCGAAGCTGCTCATGTCCTCATCCTTCATTCTCCGGGTGATGCCGTGGGAGAAAGGCGTCAGCACCACGCAGGGAATCTTGGGGAAGCGCAGCTTGATGGCGCGCGCCACGGTGAAGGCGTCGTTGTCGGCATTGCCGGGCATACAGATCACCAAGTCGATGTTGGTGGACTGCAGCACGTTCTCGGCCTCCTCAATGGTCGACACCTGGGTGAAGGTGGGGGGATAGCGCAACCCGAGCTCTACGTATTCGTTATAGATTTTTTCCTCAACGCGGCCATCGTCCTCGAGCATAAAGGCGTCGTAGGGATTGGCAACGATGAGAACATTGTAGATGCGGCGCCGCATCAGATCGACAAACGTCACATCCTTCAGATAAAAGTTGTCCCAGCGGAGGGGTCTGTTAACAGTGTTATTATACATATAAAATATTATAAAATATAATTCGATTTCTGTAAATATTTGCAGACTTTACTATATTTGCAGTCATGAAGAAACTGCTTTCTATAGGCGAAGCTGCCAAAGCTCTTGGCGTTACCACTACCACGATGCGAAATTGGGATAAGAACGGATTGCTCCATCCCGACGAGCGCACTCGTGGTGGCGACAGGCGTTATAGTCTTGACACGCTCCGCAACTTTGATAAGAACGCCGCAATTCATGTTGACGAGTTGAAAACTATTGCTTACGCCCGTGTATCTTCGCACGACCAAAAGGAAGATTTGGCACGCCAGGTTGCGGTATTGGAGGCTTACTGCGCAAGTAAAGGATACACTTACGAAGTCATACAAGACATTGGAAGTGGTATGAACTACTACAAGAAAGGTCTCAAAAGACTGCTCAACATGATTCTCGGCGGTGAAGTCGGCCGGCTCGTGCTGACGCACAAGGATCGCTTGCTTCGGTTCGGAGCCGAATTGGTCTTTGCCATTTGCGAGGCTAAACACGTAGAAGTCATAATTATCAACAAAGGTGATGAGAACAGTCAATTTGAAGAGGAACTTGCCAAGGACGTCCTTGAAATCATCACCGTATTTTCCGCCCGCCTTTATGGAAGCCTTAGCAACAAAAACAAGAAGCTGATAGAGGATGTTCAGAAAGCCGTAGAGAGCAACGTCAAAAAATAAAGCATGATTACACTCGCCCACCGCATTCAACTCATGCCGAACAACAAGCAGAGGACTTACTTTCGTAAGGCCATAGGCTGTTGCCGCTTTGCCTATAATTGGGGCTTGGCGGAATGGCAGAGACGCTACAAGGAGGGCGAGCGAGGCTTGACCGGGCGCAAGCTGCGAAACTACTTCAATGCTATTCGTGGCGAAGAATTTCCATGGACATACGAAGTGACGAAGTATGCAACCGCCCATGCTTTCGATGACCTTCAGAGAGCTTTCGACAATTTCTTTGCCCATCGTGCCGGATACCCTACAATGCACAAAAAGCGAGATGGCATTGGCTACTTTTATATTGGTGCGGGGCAAGAGGTTAAGCTCTCCGACACCCACAAAGGACTGAGACATCTGAAAAATACAGCACACAATATTCACGGCAAACACCAGTATATTAACGTCCCGAACCTCGGCTACGTGAAGATGGCCGAGCGCTTGCGTTTCGCTGGCAAGATATTGGGTGCGAAGATTTTGCAGGACGGAGACAAGTTTTTCGTTTCCATTCAAGTTCAAATCACCGAAGAAGAATACCATAGAACTCATGCGCTTGCTTCCGAAAAAAGCAAGTACAGAGCCGTAGGCATCGACTTCGGACTTGAAGAAGCCATGACCCTCTCTGATGGAATTGCCATCCATAATCCCCGTACTATTCGTAAACATCAAAGAAAGATAACCAGACTGAGCCGCCAACTCTCCAAGCGCCATCATGCGAAAACCAAGCAAGAGCGTTTGCAGGGTGTAAAGCGGTCGAATAATTATCGTAAGCTCTCTCGCAGTCTCGGACGTGAGCAACGGCATATAGCCGCTATCCGTAGAGACTTCATGCAAAAGCTGACAACCATCCTCGTAACACATTACCGTGCTATCTGCATAGAGGACTTGAATGTCAAAGGTATGCAACGCGGCAAGTTGGCGAAGAGTGTAAGCGATATGGCCTTTGGAGAACTGAGACGCCAAATTGAATACAAGGCTGCTATGAACGGATGCAAGGTTACCATTGCAGACCGCTTCTACCCAAGCAGCAAGACTTGCTCCAATTGTGGCGAGAAGAAAGACGACCTCACTCTTCGGGACAGAATATTTGTCTGCCCGAAATGTGGGCATGTCATAAACCGAGATCTCAATGCCGCTTTGAACCTGCTCAGTTTTATTCCAAACGTAGGGACAGATTATCCCAAACTTACGCCTGTGGACTTGACGGCTCTGCAATCCCGATTCGTTACGAACAGGATTGCAACCAGCAAGGTTGAAGCAGGAAGGCAACATAAATTGTAGCATTTTCTATCTTATGTTATGATTTTATAAGTTTGCCAAATCGGTAGTTCCTGTTCCATGTGTCAGATAGTAGTAGTGCTTGCAAAGGTAACGCAAAGGTTTGAGAACACAAAGAAAAACCCTACTTTTTTTCACTTCACCGCCGCCTCAGCATTTCCGCTGCCCTGTCCGTGTCGGAGAAGAAATCAAACACGCCGTTGATGTCGGCTGCATTCTCAGGATCCACAATGCGGGAGGCCAGAAACTGCAAGGCCTTCAGCGGGGCGCCAAAGAGTTTCTTCTATTTGACATCAAACATGCCCCCAGGGTCAGGACCCTTCCAGCTACCATCCTGCAACAAGACGCGATGGTGGCTGTTTCGTTTGAAAAGGAAGACCGACAGAAACAGAATTCGATTATTTTGTGTAACTTTGCAGGTCAATAGGCTTTCTTTATGAACAAAACTCTTTTATATATTCTTCCCGCAGCCATATGTCTTGTCCTGGCCTTTCTTACCATCACGGGGTGGTCACAAGGGGAAAAAGCAAAACGACTCACACGGGACTCGCTGGACATAGAGCTCTATGGCAAGATGCTCAACACGTTCAACGACAGCGTGAAAGACCTCAAGGAATTCAAGGACGCAGCCAAGTTTGACAGTGCCTTCCATCGTGCGGGCAACCTCTGCTACGACAACGGACAATACATCGAGGCTTTCGAATTCTACACCTTTGACCTGGATCTGGCACAACGTACGGGCAACAAATACAACTACTATTGCGCACTGTCCAACATCGGGCTGGTGTACGACGTGTTCCGCGAATACAACCGTGCCATGTACTACTACCAACTGGCCTATCCCCACATCCACGACAACGGGTGGACCGACTTAGAGGCTGCCGTACTCGACATGATGTTCTCCACATCGTGCAACGCGGGCAAACCCGAGCAGGCCGAGGGCTATCTCTACCAACGCAAGAGCATCAGAACCTCCAAGCCCATCTTCGACCGCTACACCGTGATGAAGAACTACGGCCAGTTGGCGGCGGCAAAACAGCAATACACCAAAGCCATCGACTACTATCAACAAACCCTGCAGGTGATCGCCAACAGCAATCTGCCCCAATGGTACGACATAGCCATCCTGCTGCAGATTGGATCGTGCGCTACAGAAGCCGGAGAGTTCAAACTCGCCATCGACTACCTGCAGCGGGCAGAGAAGTCGGCAAGGAAATGGGACAACGAGAGCTACCTGCCCGACATCTACGCCGTATATGCCGAATTGTTTGAGAAGACGGGCGACAAAACGAAGTCGGCCGAATATGAACGCCGATCCCAACAGCTGAACGACAAGATCTACAACAGCCAGCGAATGGACAAGGCCGTGTCCAAACTGATGGACATGGTGACCCGTCTGCACGAGCGCGAGTTGGAGTCTGTCGACCTCCGACTGAAAATGCAGATCGCCGTGACCTATATCGTGGCTTTCATCGTGCTGCTGCTCATCCTCACCCTGTATATCGTCTGGAGACAGAAGAAGCGTCTGATGGACTCCTACAGGCTGCTCATCGCAAAAGAAGAGAAGATTGCCGACAAAGAAAGGGAGAACGAACAGCTAAAGGAAATCGTGGAGCAGGAGACAGCCATAACCGACAACAGCGAAGGCCAACAGCAGGACGAATTGTCCCTTAAAATCGCGGACACACTCAACAACCCGAAATTTCTCTTCTCGCCCGACTTCTCGCTCGACATGCTGAGCCGCGAGGCGGGCACCAACGTGAAATACACCTCACGGGCTATTCACGACCTCTATCATCAAAACTTCAGGCAGGTGGTCAACGAATTGCGCATCCGGCAGGCACTCACCAAAATCATTGACGACCGGGACGGCACCATCAAGGACATCGCCTACTCACTGGGCTACAACAGCACGACAAGTTTCATCATCGCCTTTAAGAAAATTGTCGGCATGACCCCCGCTGTATACAAGAAACTCAAAATGGAAGGCAAAAAGGAATCCGCCTGAGGATTTGAGGAGCTTATTCGATGGAGGAATGAAGGGTGATAGGGCAGCCGTTAGGAGTGAGCCAAAATATCCGCAACCATCTCAAATGCTTCGGCAAGACACGCGCCTACAGCACTGAGACGATTGCGGAAACCATCAGTATCTCTGCTTGAGAGAAATAACCTAACGCAACATTATCGCGTCAGCAATAATCCAAATATCACTTAACAACAACTTTAGCAGTTTCGTGCCCCACCTTGACAATGTAGCAGCCCGGGCCCTTTACGGATACGCGCATTTGGTGCTGCCCTTCTGCCTTTGCCACCAACCGACCGTCGGTGGTGAACACGCTTACAGGCTTGTCTTCTGCATTTGATATAGCAATGAATCCATAGCCTGCCTCAACTGCCAACTTGCCACTATGCAGTTCCTCAATACCAGTTGTTGTAGAATATGAGTTGGAAAGTTGCGACTCTCCGCGATTATAAACCACCGAGACGGCGTAATCGTAGTTGCCATCCTCTTGGGCAACATCAACATAGCTATTGGTATTACTTCCAACAGTTGCTATCAACCTGTTGTTTCTATAGACATTGTAGCCCTCTGGAAGAAGTGGAACATAAAATTTAACATCGTCAATCATCAAACCGAAGCAATTATTTGACACGACATGGATTGCGAAGTGAGTTGAACCCGCCGGGAGCTGAATCTCATAATAATTCCACTGGGCCGCACTACAACTATAGGTCTCGCCTAATTTATGGAAGTCTTCTATATTGGCAGTCGCGTCGGAATAGAGGATTTCAAACTTCTCCTGTCCATAGTCGTCGGTAATGCCTTTGGCAAAGAAGCTGATGGTCTGTTCTTCACCCGTCAGTTGCGGAGAAATTAACCAGTCATCGCTATGGGTGGCAGCACCGGCAACAGCGTCGAAACTAACAATATAACGATTGCCGGAGTGTGCCAACAGATGCTCTTGATTGGCCAAATCTATGCCGAGGCGAGTTGGATCGAATGTGATAAATGCCATGGGCTCAGTTTCATGCTTGAACTTAGCGAAATCGAAAGCATAAGTCTGCGCGCCGTCGCCGTCATAGCAGGTCCACTCGCCAAAGTGGTCTACAGTGAAAGGCTCATAACTCTCAAAGTCGTCAAGTATCGTTTCACGATTTGTCTCAGGCTTGTTCCAACTCAGATTCACGGTGTTGCCCGTAGTAGTACCGATAAGCGTAACGGTCTCATAGCTGTTGTACTCTACTTGAACGTCGGCGGCCTCGCTTAAGTTGTCGGCCTCGTTGGTGTCGTCGTCATATACAACTTCGGCCCTTACTTGCAACAGTTCCGGACTGTTTGCTTTGGGAGCGTATGCAAGTTGTGCTGTATATGTGCCATAGGCATCGATAGCTTCCACTTCCTTTGCCAACAGTTCCTCACCATTGCCAAGCAAACGAATCGTAAAGTTATTCACAACCTTTGAACCATGATTGATCACCTTTACCGGGAAATACCCCGTCTTGATCACCTGCATTTTCTCCGGTGCTTTCATTGAAACGCTCAGATTGTTGTCGGCCCCTTCAAAAATCCGAAGATTATCGAACAATACAGGAGCCATCGCCTCGTTAGCCACAGCGTGCATCTTCACGATGATATAGTCGGCATCGGCAAAAGAACTGATGTCGTAGACAGCCTGGCGCCATCCCTGTTCGCCTTCAAGTGTGGTAAAGTCGATTGCGTCAAGTGCATTCGCCTTTGCACCATTTCTGCTTATTTCTGGATTGAGGGTAAGTTTCATGCCAGGAGTTGCATAATAGTCGAAGACCAGTGTGAGGCTCCTTGCGTCTTTCACAGCAATCTTGCCAGTGTTGAGCCAGCCCTCTTCGCCGGCCTCGTCGGTATAGTAGTAGGCAGAGCCTTTGTCGTTGTCTGAAGCATAGGCGGTAGTGATGTTGAAGGCGTAAAGACCTTTCTGCTCGGTCCACAAGAGTTCGTGCTCAATGTGTCCGTTGGCGAATGACTCAATATAAGGGAGTACGTCGGCCTTGCCCACAACAACAGGCGTAGACTTAATCACGTTGCTCTCATTGTCGCTGGCAGTCAGCGCGGACACTCCATAGTAGAGAACTTTCTGACGGCCATTTGTCTCAACATTCTTGATAAGATATTGAGTTTCAGCAATTTTTTCTGCAATGAGATCGCCCGTTACATATCCGTCGGCGGTATAAATGTTGTAGCGCAATTTGTCTAAGCTGACGTGCCCCCCATGCTTTCCTATAGCAGAGGGTGCTGTCCACGAAATAAGCAACGTTCCGTCTTGGTTGTCAACGAGTTTGATGTCGGTTGGTTCGAGCGGGGCATCCTCGCCAATGAAAGCTGACGCGGAAGCCTTCTCTCCTTCACCAGATTCGTTAAAGGCAACAACGACATAGCTGTTTTGTCCTTGGGGGGCAGTGTGGTCGTAGAGGGTTACGTGCTGGCCGGGCTGCAGGTTTATAACTGAGTCTACTTTCAGAGAGTCGCCACGCAGGGCTACGACTTTCGAAACAGACGAGAGAGCGCTGCCGTTGATAGCATAGATAGGAAGGTCGAAGTCAATTTTCGCAACTTGCGGGTTTGCATTGTCGGGGGCAACCGCGAGGTTCTGAACCTTTGCCGGTGAGGTGTATGCAGGTCCTGCCACTATCGTTATGTCGTCAATATAAAGATAGTAGCAGTTGGCGTCGCTCAGCGCGTGGAAGCCTACGCGATAGTCGCCGTCCTCGTTTATCTTAATGGTACAGGTAATGAGAGAGTCTTCTGCAGGCAGTAGCGTTGGCTCGAGCAGCATCTGAGTATAGTCGGCGGGTTCTGAACCCTTGCCGAATGCTATCGCGAGTCGCTCCGGCTTGTCGGTGAGGGAAGACTTGGCTTTCAGTTTCAGTATGTAGTCGCGGCCTTTCGTCATGGTTATATCGGGGGTGAACAGCCAGTCGTCAGCTTTCCGGTCGCTATAGTGGTAGGCTGCACACTGGCGATAGGGGTCATACTCCCATGTTTCCCAGTCACCGTTTACGTCAACGACATTGTAAGTCTCGAATGAGGACATATCGTCAAAGTGCTCTTCGTATGGAACGGAGAAGGTGCCTGATGCCACGATATTCTCGCTCATGGCTGTATAGCCAAGCGACCTTACGTTGAGCGGGGTAACTACATAGTAGACTGATGCATTCTCCTTGAATGAAGGATGGTCGGTATAGGTTGTTTCGCGGAGAGTCTTTGTTAGCGTGTCGCGTCCAGGGAAACGCACCACCACATAGGTGAGGTCCTCTTCTGGATTGAAGTAGCCGCCGCTCATAGTCTCCGTCACGGCATCCCAAGTCAGTTTCACGCTTTTGTCGCCCGCTTGGTATTTTGCCTTAAGGTTTTGGGGAGCCTTTGGTTCGCCATAGCCAACCCACTGGCTGATTGAGGCATCAGGACCAGAGCCACTGCCGTTCTTTGACGTCACCGAGAAGTAGGTAATGTAGTCGTAGGGAGCCGAGACGGTCTCGGTTACAACCGAGCCTGCGGGAGCTTGGCCGCTTTTCACTACAGAGCCAGTGATGGCTATGTCGTAACTTACGTTTCCTGTCAACTGACTGCCCCCGTAGGTTTTTGTAGGGAGTGTAAATGAAATTGTACCTGTCAGCGAAGGACCTTCAAAATTAACAGACAGTCCTTCTACCGCAGCTGGCGCTGACGAACTAATAGACTGAGCCACAGCATGCACACTGTAGCCTGAGAATGTCAGAAGCGTACAAAGCAACAAAAGAAAAAATTGTTTCTTCATAATAGCAGAATACCTTTTATTATTATGAGGGATTGAGTATTTAACTAAAAATATTGTGTCACTCATCTTGTGACCTTAAACGTCTTGCCGTTTTTCCTGATGATCATCACACCGCCTTGTGGCCTGACATGTGAGGAATAATCATCGCCCTGGTAGATCAGTCTACCCTGCATATCGTAGACACTTACTTTGTTATTGAAGTTAGAGGACCTTGGCGTAGAAATACCATCAACATCTGACTGGTCGGACAAGCGCATGGAGTTTTCCACCCAGTGGCCGTTCTCCTTCCTCACTTCCCACACATTGTAATTGGGCTGTCCCTCACGGGCATAGACCACGGGAAAACGTACTGGTTGGGGATCCTGATGAGCGTTCATTTCCTGAGATGACCACGAGACCAGATAGATCTTATACCATCCATCGGGGCGCGGAGTCTTGCCATCGGCATCGTTGAGGGTAGCCGAAGGATAGTAAGCCGAAGTCGGATAGAGTCCATTGAGAATGCCTATCGTCCCATTGCCCTGCCAGGGCGAATAGAAGAAGGGCTGCACCACGGCGTGCCCCGTGGAGTCTTCGATGACAACACCCAAGAGTCCCGTGAAGTCGAGATGCGAGAAGTTGAACATCGGCACATTCTTAAGCTTCAGCGAATCGTTGTCGATCCACATCGAGTCGGGCTCCACCATGGCAAAATAAGAACGATAGTGCTCATCGGCGTCTGGAGTCTCCTGAGCCTTGAAGCCGGTCACCATGATCTGATCCTCGCAGAAGTTGTAGCTGATGGTGCCCCCGGTATATGGGTTAGGATAGGAAGGCACGAGTCCATTGAGGTCGCGCACATCGAAATAACCATTGGCCGTGCCCGACCACCCCCAGTTGATGTGTACTCTGCCCTCTCCATCCATGCCATCCAACACGAAGGCGTGGCCCATCATATTGGGGTCCACGGCATTGTAGAGGATAGGCCGATGGGCCTGCAACTCGCCATAGATAGCCGCCATCCAATCGTCGTCGGCAAAGAAGATCCGCCTATCTACAGAGAGTGCCAATGAGTCGTAGCGCAAATTGTGGGCCAGACCGTAGCCGGCATCGTAGGCTGTGGCCCCGCTTCCCTGGGTGGAATAGGTGGTATGGGCGGCAAAGCCACAGTCGCGCATGAGCTCCTGAACAGCCTTGGACTGGTCGTCGGAATAGCCCCAGGTGTAGGTATTAAGCATGTTGGCCCAGTCGAAGGTAGTGGAAAGTGTGACTTGATGCTTGGCATTACTTCCATCGATGAGATAGTAAGCCTTGCCGGTGCTGGTGGAAGGATACTGAAAATACTTGAGAATCTGTGCCATAGCCGTAGCCACACAGCCTGTCAGGGGCGTTGAGCCCCAGGCACCGCCGATTCTCGGACAGAGTGCGTTGTAGGGAGATTCCTGTGCCCAGGTGGTTTTCAACAGGGGCTCAACGGGAGTATAGTCTTCGATGGCCGGAGCACTGTAGGATGGATGCTCTACAGCCTCCCCGATTCTGTCCATCCACCACTGGAGACCGTCGGGAAGATTCTCCTCTGGAAATTTAGAGTCGGAGTAAGCCAGGACGGCCGGCAGATGCTTTGATCGGGCCGTGATGACAAAACCTTGTCCGGGTGTGCCATAGACCGTGAGGGCCGACGTGCGCTTGAGGGGACGGAGATCGGCGGCAGGCTGAAGCACCACCGACCGACGGCACATGGAGCGCCACTGCTTCTGGGCTGCATAGCGCATGGCCTCATCACTGCGCTGCTGGCACAAAGCAGGCAGGAAGAAGAGAACTGACAAGACTGAAAGTAGAATCTTGTTCATTGGACGAGTGAGAAGTTGGAAGTTAAATGTTAGAAGTTTGAGAAACTTTCATTGCAGCCATCTTTCTGCCGGCAATCTTCACCCTATAGGCTCAACAGCCGGGGGACGGGAAGATTTGCCGACAAACGATAGCCAAGAACACGAAGCGGAAGAGAATCAACGGACCACTTTCTTGCCGTTGATGATAAGAATCTCATGCACACCCGATGGCAGCTTGCCCGATACGGCACAGCCGCCAAGGGTGAAGGCGCGGTCCTTAGAGTTGAACATGGGCGCATGGATTCCCGTGGTGGGAAGCTGCACGCTCTTGTCGACGACATGAAGGGTGCCATTGGTGAAGACCACGTTTTCGCCTTCTATGGTGCCCCGCTCCACACGGATGGGATAGTCGCCGGCGGGAGAATCCTTACCGGCCTCACAACTGAGAGTGGGCTCTCCACTGACGAAGTCACCCAGCACACGGTATTGCCATTCGGGATTTTCCTCGCCTTCATGACGATAGACATCGGTGGCTCGGATATTGGTACCCTGCTCGACAACATTGTCCAACCGGAAGAAATCTCTCCATCCCGCCGAGCGGCTATAGACATCGCGGGTTCCAGCTGGAATGGCCAACTGGGTGTAGCCGATATCGAGACCGTCGAAGGCACGGACGTCCACCGTGGGCGGTGTGGAGGTGCGAAGGCAAATGCGTCTCAGATTAGTGGCATGGGCAAAAACGCTGCTACCGATATGCTCCACTTTCTGAGAAAGGACAAGCCCCTGAATACGGAAACAACCGTCGAGGGCATAGCGGTGGATCTTTCTCACTGTGGCGGGTGTCTCAAACACCGAGTTGTAGTCAGCCATCAAGCTGGCCGCGTTATAATAATAAGGTAGCACCTCGATGACTTCTGTGGTGTCGGCAGTGTAGACTACGTTGTCGGCCACCACGAAATGGCGCTCGTCATTGTCGCCAAACTCGACCTCAGAGAGATTACGGCAGTCGGCAAAGACGCCGTCGCCAAGCGTTGTGAGCGAAGCCGGCAGCACGATTTTCTGCAACAGACTGCCATAGAAAATCTTGGTGGGCAACGAGTCGCCAGGCAGCGTGGCCTTGGAAAGGTCGAGAAAGCGCAGCCCCTGGGTGCGGCTCTTCTCGGCATAACTGCGCAGACTATCGGCACTCACATCACCTTCCACCCGGAGCGTATCGGTTCGGACAGAAGCCTGGGAGGGCGATTCGCAGCCGATGATCATGTCCTGTTGGTTGTGGAAACTGTGGATGCGGGGATTGAGCAGGTCTACAGCGTAGTAGCCGTCGTTGCGGCCATACCAGCCCCAGTTGACATGCACCAGGCCTTCGGCATCATAACCGTCGAAGACAAAGGCGTGACCACCTCCGCCCACCGTCCAGATGTCGTCTACACCGGAATACATCAAGGGACGGTTGTGGCTGAGCTCATTGAAGATGATATTCATCCAAACATCGTCGCCATCGGTGAAAGTGGAGCGGTCGAGCAGTCGGGCATTGGGAAAACCGAAGTGCGCCTTTAGACTCACCACCGCACTGTCGGAATAGGTGCCCGAAGCTCCAGTTCCGTAGATCATGGCAAAACTCACACCGCAGGCATAACTCAGCGCGGCCACTTGATCGGCAGTTGCCTGGCTGTAGTTGCCGGGTGTGTAGGAATCCTGCATGAGCGAATAGTCGAAGGTATAGTCATCGAGATTCACGGTGATAGGAACAGGCCGGCCAAAGGCATCCGTGGTCTGCATGTCGGTATAGGTTCCCGTAGGCTGAGTGGGATATTTGTGATAGTACATGATCTGCGCCATGGCCGTGGCCACACAGCCGACCACTGTGCGTCCCACCAGTTTGCCCGTGGCATCATATTCCAGCGGACAGAAGTTGTTGTAGGGTTCCATCTGTCCCCAAACGCTACTGAGCATCTGCGGAACATGATCGGGAAAGGTGTTGGTGTCGGGCGTCACGCTCCTGAAGGGAACTCCGGAGTCCACAATATCCTTGGCCGCTTCCTCCACTGCGGCCAGCCACCATTTCAACCCGGGATTGGCATCGGTTTGGCTGAAGGCTGAAGGGGAATAGGCCAAAACGGCGGGCAGCAGGTCGTCGTTGGAGATGACGGCATAGCCGCCGCCTCTCTGCTGCACCACGGTCAGTGCCTCTGTGGAATAGGCCACAGAGAGTGGTCGGGCGACTGCCGAGTGCCTCACATTGTTCATCCTGGCGGCGAGGGCATCGCCGGCCAACTGCATGATTTGGGCTTGCGTCCGGGGCTTAGCCTCTGCTGCAAGGGTGCAGCAGAGGGCCATTGCCCATAATATATTGCTTTTGAGAGAGAACATGATGTTTTCGAATTAAATGAAACTTACTTTACCTGGACTTTTCTGCCCTCCAAGATATACACTCCTTGTGGCAGACCTTTCAGTGAGGTGGCCTTGCTCCTCAGGAGCTTGCCGTCGAGAGAATAGACATCCACAGGACGGGCGAGGCCGAAGCTCACGCCACCGAGGACTGTGGTTCCATCAACATACACCACATAGGTGGCCTCATCATTGGCATCATAGACATCCTTGGCACAGAAGAGGCGGGCGGTGAGCAGGACACTCTCGCCATCCATTCCCTGGATCACCGGTGAGAGTTCAAAGACTATGGCGGAATCGGGCTGCAAGACCGCGGAAGCCTTGGCGGTGGCCAAGAGCGTGGAGCCTTGGAGCAGGTCGACACGATAGTCGGAAACAGGGGTAAGACCGAGGTTGGTAACGGTGACCTTGACCTTGGCAGGACGGCCCGCCTCTATGGTGTCGGGGACCGTGAGGTCGACAGCCAAATCGGTGGGATAAGGATCACGGATGAGGATATTGTCGAGGCAGACCTTATGACCGGCGTTGGCCGTGACGACGAATTTGGGGATGAAGTAGCGCTGACCGGCAAGGGCATCGAGACTGACAGTGGTATTCTTCCATCCAAGCTCTTCGTCGGAACCGGTAATAGTGTCCAAGCTAAACGTCTTACCATCGGGAAGGGCGGCCTTCACGACAAGACTGTCGGTGGAAGCCAAATGGTGATAGGCGAAGGAAAGACGGGGATGGGTGGCTGTGAGGAGACTCATCTTGCCAAGATTGAACGATGCGGTCTCAGCGTCGCGGTCGGGCGTGTAGGCCACACAGCCTGCGTCCTGGTCGGAACTCTCTGCGGTAGTGATGGCAAAGTCGCCGTCGCCTTCCATCCAGTTGAGACCATGGCCAACGCCGGTGGCAAAGCTCTCGGCGAAAGGCAGGGTGTAGGGAGCACCTGTCAGCGTACGGACGTAGGCCGCACGGCTCTCTCCGGCCACATTGTAGGCTACGATTCCGAAGCGGATGAGATCCTGGGCTCCCTCATCAGTGGAGATGGCGTAGGCGGCGCCCAGGCCCGTGGTATCCTTGATCTCCTCACGGTTGTTATAACTCTCGTCGAGCAGCCAAAGTCTGTATCTCACATCCTGCGGACGGACCAAACGGCCGTTGGCACCGACAGCGGATACCTGGTTCCAGCTGAAGACGAACCCCTGGCCCTTGTCGCTGATGGCGAAACCTGTGGGGGGCAGCGGCACATCGACACCCACATAGACGGAGTCGCGCTCAGCCCTGCGACCATTGCCCTTGTCGTTATAGGCAACGACTGTATAGTTGCTGTAGCCATTGGCAGGGGTCTCGTCAACATAGGTCACGCTCTGTCCCGGGGCAACAGCTGTCTCAGTGGCGATGACCTCCCCATTGCGGAGAATCTCTATCTTAGAGAGACTGGAAAGCGTACGACCGGAATTGGTGACAGTTGGCGCATCAAAACTCACAGTGGCCTTGAGCAGTCCTTCTGGATCGGGCACTACGCTCAACTGCCTTACAGAGTCGGGGGCTTCGGAATCGGTGGCTACGGCCACGAGAATGTTGGTGAAATAGAGACTCTCCATGCCGGGATCGGTGAGCACATGGATGCCCAAATGATAAGTGCCACTCTCATCAACGGAAAACTCTCTCATCAGGGTCTTGGGCTCGTGGTTGGAGACCGTGACGGGCGTCATGATGCTGTGGCTCATGGCGGCGACGGTGGTGTCTGCACCCATCATGACCTCCATGACCTGCTTGTCGGAGTTGAGGGAACTGGAAGAGTGCGCGTCAACGGCGAATTTGTAGATCACTCCGGCATCGAGATGGATTTTCGGCGAGACGAACCAGTCGTCGGCCTTCTGCTTGGCTGTGGAAGCATTATAGCCCATCTCATGGTAGTCCTGCTCCGGGATCAAACCACCCCACTGCGCAGGAGTGTAATGGCGGAAGATCGTGATGCCGTCGTGGTTGGCATCTATAGTGGTGTAGAAGTCGCGCTTGGTGTTCTCGTCAAACCGATCCTCAAAGGGCACCTGGTAGGGAGCTCCGGCCGTGAGGGTGTTGCTGTAACCATAGGCTCCGACCAGACTGCCGTTGTGAGCCCTTACGCCATAGCAGACCTTTTTGTTTCCCTCAAACCGAAGGGTATCGGTGAGCGAGGTGGCACCGATGGCTGTGGCGAGGGTGACGGACTGATCGTCGACAACCCGACAGACATCGTAGGTCATCTCTCCCAAGAAGCCTCCGTGCACCCCTTGGGCGGGCGTTTTCCATGAGACGGTGGCCACGGTGTCGGCCGATAGTGTGGTCTGAATGGCTGAAGGCGAGGCCGGAACGTCGTAGCCCACCCAATGGGAGGCCGAAGCGGGAAGTGAGGTTCCCTTGGCATTGGAGAGGGTGATCTTCACCCCCAATAGGCCGGAGGTCTTGGCGGCGACGGCGACGCTGACGGTGGCTCCAGGAGCCACGGTACCCTTGTAGACGGTATCGGTGGTCTCAAGCTGATAGGACAATGGCGCGTCGAGCGGCTGACCAGAGGCAGTGGTGTCGGGAGCGGTGAAGCTGACTTGCCCCGACAGCGAGGCATCGGTGAAATGAAAGGCGATGTCGCTGGCGGGTGCGGGGGCTCCTTCAGGAGCCTTGACAACGGGGAAGATCATGCCGATGATCTGGTCACCGGAGGGCAACGCGCCCAGTTTCGTAGCGGCAGCCGTCTTGAGGTCGATCTTATACATATAGACTGAATCGCCGTAGACTCCAGAATAATAGGGCCAATAGAACTCATCGGAGGCGGGATCAATCTCACCGCTGGTGGCAATGGTCTTGGGATCGGTATATTCTCCGCCTATCTTGATTCCCGTATGACCCACAAGGGTCTCCTCGCCCGTGGAGGTACTGATGCGGTAGAGGTCACCGTTGGTATCTACGCCGTAGAGGAAACCATCACGGGCGATGCCCAAGGCAAGATAGTAGCGGGTGGTGGTGGACAATGAGGTACGCGTCATGTGGGTATAATCCACCGTACCCAGCTCGTAGGTGTTCTCGTCCGCGGTACGGAATTCGCCCCAGGTGGTGCCATCGGTGGCCTGAGCGGTCTCGATGGCTACGAAGTTGATCTGGTCGGGAAGGGTGAGGTTGACGGGGTCGCCCTCGGCGGTCCAGGTGTCGGTGTTGATTTTATAGAGGGTGGCAGAAGGCTCGGAGAACCAGCCGCCAGCACTATAGTACATGCCGTAATAATAGCCGTTCTGCCAGGCACAGCCTGCGTTGAAGAAACTATCGCCCGAAGTGAAGAGCGAGGTCTTGTCAAAAGGCGGGGTGGTCTGATAGGAATAAACACCGGTCTGAGTGTCCCACTCGGAGGACTGGCTTAAGTATCCCCAAAAAGCAGACCCTTGGGCACTGGCATGGATACTAACGGCCAAGCAAGACAGGATAAGGGGTAATAATCGTTTCATAAGCAAATCTTTTTAGTCCAAAGGAGGGGAGACTCTCCCGTCCTTTGGACAGAACCACCTATCTCACAACCACCTTTCGTCCGTTGATCACGTAGATACCCTTCGGGGCGGTGCCGTTCATTCGGCGTCCTTGCAGGTCGTAGACGGTCCGTGACGTGGAGACGGCGGAGAGCTGACGGAGGCCATTGGCCACCTGTCCGTCGAAATAGGCGCTGTTGCCAGCGACGGTTTCGGGAACGGCAAGGAAGGCTGGATGGCCGCCGGAAAGAGTGAGGGTCTTCATCGTGCCATCGTTCTTCTGGGGGAAGAAGGTGCCTTTCAGCAAGTTACCCTCCACGGCGGCAACCTCCTCGTCGAGGGGGAGTAGTTGGTTGGCTGACAAGTCCACAGACTTAGACCTCACCACCACGGGAGTGCAGGCAGGCACCTTGCTATCGGGTATTTCCTCAAGGGTGGCCGCTCCTGTGGCAGCGTCCACAGCCGAGACGGCATAGACGTCTACATCAGGAGAGAGCACGCGGAAGGGGAAATCTGTATAGAGGCTGGTGTAGTACCTTCCATCGTCACCTTTGAGGCTGGCCTGGGGAGCCACGGCAAAGGGTGAGCCCTCATCCACATCCTCTGGGTGCCAGACGAGGCGCTGCGCCTGGTCGTCGGTGAGCGTGACGCCGTTCGTACCGAAGGCATCGGGCAGCGGCTGGGCGTAGAGGTCGCCGTTCTCATCGGTCGACAGGGCATAGACCATGTCGGCCTTGGTGTAATTGAAGAGATTGTCGACCAACTTATACTGTTCCGACTCTTCTGTATAGTCCTTGGCCACCTCAGCCAAGACGTGTTCCACGGCCGACTGCCAGATATCGAGGGTGTCGACATCGGGATTCGCCCCATTGTTCGTGAGGATGGCATTGATGTAGGTCTGTGCGTTCTTCATGTTGCCGATCCAGGCGGGAGTCTTGAATTCCACGGCATAGTTGCCCGTAAAGTCGGGGGTGTTGTCGCCCTCATGGGTAGCTGTGAGGGGATGCAGGTAGAGGCGGAAGTCGGCGATGTCGCGCCACTGGGAGAGATAGTTGTTGCACCAGGCCTTGAAGTCGTCGACGGTAGCCAAATTGGCGGGATAGATCACTCCGGAGAAGACGCTGAGCATGAGCAGCGTCTGATAATACTGATTATAGATACCTGGCACCTCGTCGTTGAGGAAGTTGTTGATGGCCCTGTCGCAGTAGGTTTTCAAGGAGGCCATCAGCAGGGCGTAGTCGGTACCCTGGGAGCGCAGATGGGTCACGGGATAGAATCCGCTCTTCCAGCTGTTGAGGGTCATGATCTGCTGGAACATGCGGTTGTAGGTGTCCTGGTCGATCTCGCCGCTTTCCAACTGTGCCTGCAGGGCGGCCATGTCATCGGCCAAGGAATACATCTTGGTCGTAGAGAGTCGGATCACCTGCGAGGCGCGAGCGGGGTCGGGAGAGCTCACGCCCAAGGCTCCTGCGCTGAAGGCGGTGAAATACTGGCCCGAAGAGGGCTGTGCCAGACGATAGTAGGCATTCAGACTGTCGGGATAGCCCCCTTGCTGGGCGGAGGCGGTGAGGCTGAGGGCAGAGAGCAGCAGGCAGCCCACAAAAGTAAAAATCTTGTTCATAGGGTATGGCTTTAAATAATTTTTTGCCAAAAATAGGGAAAAAGCAGGCTGCGGAATATCGATTTTCGGAAAATCGGATATCGAAAAAAGGAAAAATCCCCTCTGCCGCTGTCGGCAAAGGGGATTCCGCCCGTGGGCTGATGCTGAAGAAACGCGGGGCAAAGGTCAAACGGAGATAGGTCGGGGCCTCTGCGGGAAAAGGCTCAGGCCTCCCGACGACGAGATTCCAAGGGGAGAAGCGCCTCCCTATCTCACCACTACCTTCCGTCCGTTGATGATATAAATTCCTCTATGGTTGGGCTGGGCCACTCTGCGTCCCTGAAGATCAAAGACAACCTTGGTGGCTGAAGTCGTGGGAATCGGAAGGAGGCCTTCAGCGATCTTGGCATAGTAGAATGCCGTGTTGGCCGGTAGGGTTTCGGGCTTCTCAAGGAAGGCAGGTTTACCGTTGGCGAGCGTCAGAATCTGCGCTCTGTTAGTGTTTTGCCGGGCGAAGAGGGTACCACTGAGCACATTGCCATCTATGGGGGCTAAATCGCCATCGAGCGGTGTCAGCTGGTTTTGGGTGAGGTCGACTGACTTAGACCTCACGACAACCGGCGTATGGGCTGGAACCCTACCGTCAGAGAGGGCATTGAGCGTGGTAGCGCCAGTAGTGGTGTCTACAGCCGAAACGGTATAGACCGAAACGTCGGCGGAGAGCACACGATAGGGGAAGTCGGTGTTGATGGTGGTATAGTAATATCCGTCGTCGCCCTTCAGGCTGGCCTGAGGAGCCACGGAAAAGGGAGAATGATCGTTTACCTCCTCGGGGGTCCAGGTGAGACGCTGGCGCTGCTCCGCCGTGAGACTCACTCCGTTCGTGCCGAAAGCGTCGGGCAACGGCTGGGCGTAGAGGTCACCATTCTCATCGGTCGACAGGGCATAGACCATGTCGGCCTTGGTGTTGTCGAAGAGGTTCTCGGCCAACTTATACGCTTCCGACTCCTCGGTATAGTCCTTGGCCACCTCAGCCAGGACGCGTTCCACGGCCGACTGCCAGATATCGAGGGTGTCAACATCGGGATTGGCCCCATTGTTCGTGAGGATGGCATTGATATAGGTCTGCGCGTTCTTCATGTTGCCGATCCAGGCGGGTGTCTTAAACTCGACGGCATAGCTGGTGGAGAAATAGGGATCGCCACCATCTGCAGGAGTAATATAGAGAGGACGCATATATAGAGAGAAGTCGGTTATATCACGCCACTGGACAAGATATCTCTCGCACCAAGATCTGAAGGCTTCCTCTGTGGCGAGATCGGCGGGATAGATCACACCGGAGAACACGGCCAAAAGCGTCAAAGCGTCGTGATACTCGTTGTAAATGTCAGGAACCTCATGATTGAGGAAGTCGGTGATGGCGCTGTCGCAGTAGTCGCTCAACCTGGAGAAGAACAGGGCGTAATCTGCACCCTGAGTACGAAATTCCTTAACTGGATGGGATCCGTTTTTCCAAATGTTGAGGGTGAGGACTTGTTGGGAAAGAGTGTTGTAGGTAGCTGTGTCAATTTCACCTTTATCCAAGCGCGACCGCAAATCCGCCAAATCGGCGGAAATGTTATACAACTTAGAAGTAGAGAGACGAAACACCTGCGAAGCATTGGAGGGATTGGCTGAGGTTACGCCAATGCCCCCCTCAGTGAAGGCGGTCATATACTGATTCAAATCGGGATTGGACAGTCGGTAATAAGCATTAAGGCTGTCGGGAGTGCTTACGTTTTGGGCTGAAGCCGCAGAACCCACCATACAAAGCAGCACAGACAATACTAAAGTAAAAATCTTGTTCATAGCACATAGGATTAATTTTTGCCAAATATATAAAAAAATATCGATAGAAAGGTAACAATTTTTCGGAAAATCTGACATCGGAAAAAGGAAAATCCCCTCTGCCGCTGCTGGCAAAGGGGATTCCGCCCGTGGGCTGATCCAGAAGCAGAGCGAGCCAAAGATCAAAGAAGGAGACAGGTGGCCAGCCCCCCGAACGGAAAACATTCTGCGCGGAGGTAATTGGTCCATGGCCTCATGGGTATTGAAGATTTCCGTCATCTCCTCCTTATTGGGCGATTGCCCCTGACAGACAGGGCATCCTCACAGTATTCTCCTTACGCACAGGGCCGGATTCCACTGCGGGAATCTTTTCTCTTTTCAACAAGAGATTTTCGAAGAAGTTTGACTAAATTTGCAAATAGAAACAAAGACCTGAAATGAAGAAGAAAATCCTAATAGCGTTGGCCACGGTCCAAGTCATCTTATTGGCCGTATGGCTGGTCGATCCCACCTGGTGGCATACAGGCAGAAAGATGGTCGCCACCGGACAATACAACACCGCCAAATATCTGAGCAGCCGCAACGTGACAGCTTTTGCCGAGGATGCCAAGCCCCAACGAGGTGAACAACATCTTCGGGCAGCCTGGAACTGAAAAAATAACAAAGGATTTAAAGTCATTGCTCAACAAGTATCGCAAGGATCTCAAGGTGAAAGAATATTGATTTGGGAGACTGAAATCCACCAGCCGGCTACAGTCAGGCCGACAGAATGCTCCATCCGCAATACCGTCAAAACGTGTATTGCGGATGTTTTTTCTATTTTATCAGTCGCGTTGGCTGAAGTAAGACTCTTATATAGGGATTTCCCTATGTTAAAGTAGGAAAACGAATCGAAGGGTTCACGTTTTTTGTTTATCTTTGCAGTTACGAAGTGGGACAACAAAGAAAGGATAATTATGAAAAAGAGTTTGACCATAGCACTCAGCAGCCTGCTGATACTCAGCGGCTGCGACACCTACGCCGGCAGTAGTGCCTACTTGGGTTCCAACATTGGCGCCATATTAGGTTCGGCCATAGGCGGCATAAATGATGGACCGCGCGGCTCCGACGTCGGGACCATCATCGGTATGGCTGGCGGAGCAGTCGTTGGTGCGATCATTGGCAACAGTGCCGACCAACGCGCCCACGACGAAATGGTGGAGCACCGGGAGGCTGTGAAACAGCGCCGCATGGAACAGCAGCAGAACGAAATGCCCGAAAGCAACTATAGCAGCAACGACACGGACAACTACACGAGTGGCTTCGATGCCACCAACAGTGGCGACGACCGCATCTACGACTTCAGCAGTTCCGACTACACCGGCAACTATAGTGCCCAGACACCCAAGGAGCAAATGCCACAAAACTCTTCGGTCGAGGATATGGCGCAAAGCCTTACCTATACGCCAAGCATCGAGATCCGCAATGCGCGCTTCGTCGACGACAATGAGGACGGAAAGATCCAGCGCGACGAAATCTGCAAGATCATCTTCGAGGTGATCAACCGTGGCAATCAGCCGCTCACCGATGTGGTTCCGACGGTGATCGAGGCCAACGGCAACCGCCACATCTTCATTTCGCCGAGTATGCACATAGAAAGTATCGCTCCGGGCAAAGGCATCCGTTATACAGCGGTCATCAAGGCCGACAACCGGCTCAAGGAGGGCAATGCCCGTTTCTGCGTCAGCGTCATTCAGGGCGGAAAAGCCATCTCAAAGGTTTCGGAATTCAACATACCAACAATCAGATAAAACCATCACTTCCACTCCATCGCACGACAAGGGCTGACTTAAAGTCCGGCCGTGCGTTTTTTGTCTAACAGATAAGGAAAAATGCAGATACTCCTCGCTTGCGCAAAAATCATGAACGCGACATCGAAGCCCACACCGCTATCCATCACGCGGCCGCGCTTCGAGGGCGATGCCCGCAGGATTGCCTTAGAGATGTGTGGCAAACCCGTGGCCCAGCTTCAGGATATGTTTGGGTGTTCCCCGAAAGTTGCAGGGCAGACCCTCCAACGCTACCAGCACTTCTTTGCCGACGATAGCGAACAGATTGCCTTGCGCGCCTATTTCGGCCAGGCCTACAAATGTCTCGATGCTGCCTCACTGGGCGATGAAGACTTGTCTTTCGCCCAGTCGCACCTCCACATCACCAGTTTTCTCTACGGCCTTCTGCGCCCTCTCGACGGCATACGTCCCTACCGAATGGAGGGCCGGCTGAGCTTTGATGCCACAGGCGGCCTGCCGCTCTTCGATTATTGGAAACCGCGGCTGACACGAGTCCTCATCGATGCCGTGAAGGCCGATGACGGTATTCTCGTACATCTGGCCACCAAGGAAATGGAACGGCTGTTCGACTGGCGCGAAGTGAGTGACAGCGTACGCATCATACAGCCACAGTTCTTTGTGGAGAAAGGCGGACGACTGAAGAATGTCACGGTCTACAGCAAGAGTTGCCGGGGAGCCATGACACGTTATATCCTCCGGCATCGATTGCAACATCCTGCCGACCTGCTCGGTTTTGAATATGAGGGCTTCCGGTTCAATGAAGCCTACAGCGAAGCCGGCCAACCAGTTTTCACTCTCTAACTGTAGACCTCATGCGACTGTCCACCTTCCTATTGCTTACCATCCTGCTGCAGGTCCATACCACGGTTTGGGCGAGTCCCGAACAAAAAGTTGTCGTAGCCGATGCCGTGAGCCATATGCCCATTGCCCATGCCAGCCTCTACACCAAAGAAGCCGGTGCCTTCCATGCCGCCATCACGGCTGAGGATGGCCATGCCGTGATCACGTTCACTTTCCACCATCTCACAGTCTCCCACCTCAACTACGAGAAGCGTCGTATCAGCCTTCTCACCGACACGATATGGCTGAAGCCGAAGAGCTTCGTCACTCCCGAAGTCGTCGTCACCTCGAAGGAGCCCGAATGGATTCGCCCCCTACTCAGGCAGTTTGTCAAAAACAAGGACAAGCTCTACTTCAACCGCGACGACACTGTGGGCTACGACTACGAGTCGCAGAGCATCGACACCGGTAGCGTCTACCGCTATCATTCCAAGGGACTTCTGCGCCTCACCGCGTCCCCGGGCAACCGCTACCGATTTGCCCAGCGGGAAGGCATCATCTATTCGCCCGACAGCCTGCGCCTCACCGACACGAACAATCTGCGACGCATCCTCTACGAGGACTTTGTCGCCGACTTTGACGCGGCGTTCGTCCGCAACCACCGCTTCTTCGTCAACGGCGACTATACCGGCAAAGCCAATGAGGTCCAACTGGTCTATCGCAATCCCAAGCGCTCAGACGACCATGGCTCTTTCGTCATCGACACGGCACGGTGTGTCATCCTGCGGGCCAACAGCTATCGGGGCCTGCAATCCAATCTCGCGGCCAAGGTGGGCAAGGCGAGATACAAGCTCTTTCACGCGCTAACGGGCTACACCATCGACGGCTGGACGGTGGATTATCACGTGGAATACCAATGCCGGCGCGGCAACTGGTATATCAGACAGGCCGGCTATAAAATCGACGTTCATGCCTACACCTCTCAATCCCACGATAAATGGGACGAATTCCACCATAAGACGGGCGACGGATGGGGGCACATGGAAGCCACGCTCATGCTTACACCCTCGATTGAATCGGGACAAGCGGGCGACGAGTGGCTCACGCTTCCCCGGTCGTGGTATATCGGTATGCCTTACGAAACGAGCGAAGAGAATGAGATCAGCCTCAGCAATCTGCCCGCGCAGTGGCACGAATGGCAAGAGTGAGGATCATTACTATTCCACTGCCCAATCGGCAACGCGGCCTGTAGTAAAAACGGCACGCTCCTTACACAGGATTGAAGTCGGAAACGGGAAATAGTAACCAAAATACAATAATATCAATCCTTTATCGTTCTTTATGTAAGATTCAGAAACTAAATCCGTATATTTTGAAATTATATGTACTCTCGATTTTTTGCTTAGCCATTCTTTGTTGCTGTCCTGCCTGGGGACAGAAACAGCGCGGCAAGGCCACATTCTACTCCCGAAGGGCTACGGGGGCGAGAGCGGCGAGCGGCGAACGCATCCACCACGACTCTCTCACCTGTGCCCACAGAAGTCATCCCTTCGGCACGATGCTCCGCGTCACCAATCTCGGCAATGGCCGGCAGGTGGACGTGCGTGTCACCGACCGCGGTCCCTATGGGCGGGGAAAAATCATCGATCTCAGTTATGCGGCAGCCAAGGAGATCGGTCTGGTGGCACAGGGTGTCGGCATGGTGGAGGTGGAAGTCATCGACAACTCCAATCCAAAATTTCCCTTGAAAATGAAAGAGAAGGTAGGGATCCCCGAAATCGATTTGGAACAGATGCCCGTGGAATATCGGCTAACAGAAGATTGGAAGCCGAAGAAATCTGCGCCCAAGATTCATAAGAAGCGCCCAAAGGGCGATAAGGCAAGCCATGAACACAAAAAATAGGCAATAGGCATTTCACTTCCGTTCTGTACAGCCTCAGCCGTCTGCTTATTGCCAAAGACCCACCTAAAAGGGAGAAAACCTCAGTTCCATATTATTGCTGTCCGGTAAAACTTTTCAAACAAAACAAATTAGGGCTGACACTTCTCACGAGGTATCAGCCCTTTTGGTTATCTTTGTTTTGCAAAAAAATATATAACTATGAGCAAAGATAGTCATTTTACCGGACAGCCGGTCTATAGTCAAGTGTTAAAGTTACTCGACAAGGAGAAAATTCTTCAAATAAGTCGCGAAACGAAAGGAAGCGAGGCTTACGTGAAGCGTTTTG
>Ga0256405_10000511_pt1 | contig 128164 bp, 109 predicted proteins | sample RumenRJG_02DNA_FD_189096 | JGI IMG/M metagenome (GOLD analysis project Ga0256405, IMG submission 189096) | Bovine rumen microbial communities from Lethbridge, Alberta, Canada - RJG_02 | ecosystem: Host-associated > Mammals > Digestive system > Stomach > Rumen | place: Canada: Alberta... | reverse complement strand
AGTCAGATATGAAGGCTGAGGAGACTCTGCGACTGGTTAAACGTCGAGACGGTCGAAGAAAGAAAAAGACCACCTAAAAGTGGTCAGAAAAGAAGATTTAGTGTCACTATTTCAGGAAGTTAACGAAATCATTCTATTCCAACCCCCAAAAACTTATAACTGATAAAGGAGCTTTGTGAAAATGTTACAAAGTTTCGGAAACGTTTCTTGTCAATGATTACCTGAAAAAAGTGCTTGCATTGGAAACGTTTCCGTGATATGCTTTCTGTGTCGGAAACGTTTCCGATAATTGCATGAAATCAAATGATTAAGGAGGAAGATCATGAAAAAGAAGCTACTTGGTGTATTTTTATGTGCGGCAATGACAATGTCATTATTAGCAGGCTGCGGCGGCAGCGGTAGCGCAGCTACAGGCACCGATGCAGGAAGCACTGACGCATCAGGTGATGCAGAGGCTGTTACAGAGACAGCAGCAAGCGGAGAGGGTTCCGTATACTGGCTCAACTTCAAGCCCGAGCTTGATGAGACCATCCAGGAGCTGGGCAAGAAGTACACAGAGACCACAGGCGTTCCGGTTAAGATCGTAACCGCAGCTTCAGGTACTTACAGTCAGACACTTCAGTCCGAGATGGACAAGTCTGAGGCTCCTACACTTTTCGTAGTAGGTAACGCAGCAGGCGTTAAGGATTGGGCTGATTACGCTATCGACCTTACAGGCACAAAGATCGCTGATGAGCTTTCAACAGACGCATACAACCTCTATGATGAGACAGGAAAGCTCGTTTCTATCGGTTACTGCTATGAGTGCTACGGCATCATCGTTAACCCCGATCTGATCGAGAAGGCTGGTCACAGCATGGACGAGATCAAGAACTTTGAAGGTCTCAAGACAGTAGCTGAGGATATCCACAAGAATGCTGATACTCTTGGTTTCGATGCATTCTCATCTTCCGATATGGATGATTCTTCTTCCTGGAGATTCACAGGACACCTTGCTAACCTTGAGTACTTCTATGAGGAGAAGGAGTCAGGTGCTAAGTGGAAAGAGTGCCCCGCATCTCTTACAGGTAAGTACATGGAGAACTACAAGAACCTCTATGACCTCATCATCAACAACAGCCTTACAGACCCCAAGGATCTTGCAAACGGCGGACATGACGCTGAGGCAGAGTTCAAAGAGGGCAAGGCAGCATTCTTCGTAAACGGTTCCTGGGAGTATGCAGCAGTATCCGGCGATGTTCCGAACGCTACAATGATCCCTTACTACTGTGGTGTTGCAGGCGAGGAGAAGGCTGGTCTTAACTGCGGTACAGAGAACTGCTGGGCAGTTAATGCAAACGCTTCCGAGGCAGATCAGCAGGCTACCATCGACTTCATGGTATGGCTCGTATCTGATCCTGATGCAAGCAAGGCTATGGTTGAGCAGCTTGGTATCATGCCTTACAAGAACGCAGCTGAGTCTTCAAACGGCTTCCTTAACGATGCAGCTAAGTACACTGCTGACGGCTGCTACGTAATGGATTGGGCTACAAACTATCAGCCTAACGTAGATGACTATCGTGCAGCACTTGTTGCAGCACTTAACCAGTACAACGCTGATCAGAGCGATGCCAACTGGGATCTCGTAAAGGCAGCATTCGTTGACGGCTGGGCTACACAGTACGGACTTGCAAACGCTGACTGATAAAGCCTCACGATCTGCATATTAGACTTATCAAAGAGGCGGGTGACACAAATTGCTCGCCTCTCTTTTTAGGAGGTTTCGTATGAACAAAACACGATCCAAAACCCCGAAGGAATCAATCAAAAAACATTTTCTGTTATTTATGGGGCCGGTTTTAGCGGCATTTATCATCGGCTTTGTATGGCCGTTCATCCAGGGAATATATCTTTCATTTTGTAAATTTCGATTGATAAAGGATGCTGAGTTTATCGGCTTTTCGAACTACGTCAAAGCCTTTTCGGATGCCAGCTTCAAATATTCCTTTGATTATACAGCTGTTTTTGCGGTAGTAAGTCTTGTACTTATAAATGTTCTGGCTTTCACGGTTGCATACATCCTGACTCTGAACATAAAGGGAAGCAATCTTTTCAGAACGGTATTTTTTATGCCGAACCTTATCGGCGGTATCGTTTTGGGATACATCTGGGCGATGATCTTTGACGGTATTCTTTCCAGATACAGTACATCCATCCTTTTGGAGACAAAGTACGGCTTCTGGGGACTGATCATACTGATGATCTGGCAGCAGGTCGGATATATGATGATCATCTATATCGCAGGACTTCAGGCAGTTCCGGACGATATGATCGAGGCTGCCAGCATAGACGGAGCAAGTCGCAGCCAGATCCTTTTCAGGATCACGATCCCGAATGTCATGCCTTCGATAACGATCTGCTCATTCCTCGGACTTACCAATGGGTTCAAGCTTTTCGATCAGAACCTTGCACTGACAGGCGGACAGCCTTTCATCATCCAGCCCGACGGATCGGCGATCAAGACAACAGAGATGATGGCATTAAATATCTTTAATACATTCTACGGTTCCAACAAGTCAGCTACAGGCGTGGCTCAGGCAAAGGCGGTATTGTTCTTCATCCTGGTTGCCGGACTTGGACTGTTACAGCTTGCTTATACCAGAAAGAGGGAGGTGCAGCAGTAATGAAGAAAGATATAATAAGAAAAACGATCTACTCAGTCGTTCTTGCTTTCGTATGTATCATATGGGTGCTCCCGGTTCTGGCAGTTGTGATCAATTCTTTTAAGGTAAATACATTTGTTAAGACAAATACTTTTGATCTGCCTACGGGTGAGATGAACGCAGGATTCTCCAACTTTGTAAAGGGTATGACCTTCGGAAACTATCCTTTTTTCAAGAGCGTTATGTACAGCGTTGTGATCACCGTCCTTTCAGTCGGACTGATCCTTCTCTTTACATCCATGGCTGCATGGTATATCGCAAGAGTTGATAATATGATCTGCAAGATCGTATATTTCCTTTGCGTATTCTCAATGGTAGTTCCTTTCCAGATGGTAATGTTCACGCTTTCAAAGACAGCGGACAAGCTCAAGCTCAACACGCCCTTTACGATTCCGATCGTATACCTGGGCTTCGGTGCAGGATTGGCGATCTTTATGTTTGTGGGATTTGTAAAGGGTATTCCTCTGGCGATAGAGGAGGCGGCAGCGATCGATGGTTGCGGACCTATCGGTACATACTTTATGGTAGTTGTCCCCATGCTTAAGCCTACGCTTATCTCAGTCGGCATCCTGGAGCTTATGTGGGTATGGAACGACTATCTGCTCCCTTATCTTGTTTTGGATATCAACGAGTACAGGACCATACCGGTACATATCCAGTATCTTAAGGGAAGCTACGGAACGGTTGACCTCGGTGCTACGATGGCATTGATCCTGTTATCCATCATTCCGGTAATCATATTCTATCTTGCCTGCCAGAAGTACATCATCAAGGGCGTTGCGGCAGGTGCAGTTAAGGGATAAGAATGAGCGAAAATATAACCATAAAAGACATTGCCAGGATCTGCGGAGTGGGTGTTTCCACTGTTTCGCGTGCGATAAATGATGATCCGGGCATCAATGAAAAGACAAAAGAGAGGATACTTGAGACCGTAAGGAAGTTCAGATACGTTCCCAATACGAGTGCAAGGAATCTCAAGATGACGGAGTCCAACACCATAGCATTGACAGTCTGTGGTGTTGGGAACATCTTCTTCACATCGATGTATGACGATTTTCAGAACGAGCTTGAAAAGAACGGTTATGACTTTTTGCTTCATTCCGTTGACAATGATGTGAACATCCCGGCAGAAGCGCTTCGGCTTTCAAAGGAAAAGAGGCTTAAGGGTATCGTATTCCTCGGCGGATGGATCAATCCCAACAGCAAGTCTCTGTTAAACGTTAATGTTCCTTATGTCTTTTGCACGGTCTCACATACGATCGAGGGGCCTCATGCTCCCTGTCCGACAGTAGGTATTGACGATATCGCTGCGTCAAAGCGTATGGTGGATTATCTCTGCGATATGGGTCATAAAAAGATCGCTATCATAGCCGGTGTCGAGGGTGATATGGCAGTCGCAGGAGGACGACTTTTGGGCTACAGGAAGTCTCTGGAGGAACACGGCATAGAAGTGGACGAGGATCTGGTCTTTCATATGAAGAAGGATATCGACGAGTTCACCGTAGAAAACGGATATGTCGTTACCAAGGAACTGATCGCGTCAAAAAAAGAATTCACGGCTGTTTACTGTATATCGGATCTTACCGCGATAGGTGCGTATCGCGCCATATATGATGCGGGACTGAAGATCCCCGATGATATCTCGGTTGTCGGATTCGACGGTATAGAGCTTGGAGATTACATGAATCCCAGGATCACAACGATGGTCCAGCCGCGTCATGAGATGGCTTTGGAATCCGTCAGAATCCTCTTAAAGCTCATATCACAGGAAGAGGGTATAGCTGACACGGTATTCCCCACTGAGCTTTTGACACGCGATTCGGTCAAGAAAATAGGTTGATCAAAAGGAGAATTTGATGAGAAAAAGCGGAGTACTATTCCCGGTGTTTTCACTGCCGGGTGCATATGGAATCGGCTGCTTTTCAAAAGAAGCATATAAATTTGTGGACTTTTTGGCAAAGTCAGGTCAGAGCTACTGGCAGATGCTGCCGATAGGACCGACCAGTTACGGAGATTCGCCGTATCAATCGTTCTCGACTGCTGCCGGAAATCCTTATTTTATCGATCTGAAGGAGCTTATAGATGAGGGACTCCTGAAAAAGGCTGAGTGCGATCGTGCAAAGCTTAAGGCAGATGATAAATATATAAACTACGGACTATTATATGAGAATCGCTACCCGCTCCTGAAGAAAGCTTTTGGCAGGATCTCGGATGATAAGCGTTCCAAGGTGGAGCGATTTGTGAAAAAGAATAAAAAGTGGCTTCCGGATTATGCTCTGTTCATGGCATTAAAGAACGCACACGGCGGAGCTTCTTTTATGCTGTGGGAGGATGAACTCAGACTTCGTAAGCCTGTGGCGATCAAGGCTGCTTTTCAAAAGTATGCCGATGAAGTCCTCTTCTATGAGTGGATCCAGTATGAATTTTTCGGTCAGTGGGAGAAGCTGAAGAAGTATGCCAATAAGTCCGGGATCAAGATAATCGGTGACATTCCGATCTATGTTGCCGAGGATAGTGCAGATGTATGGGCGCATCCCGAGCTTTTCCAGATGGATGAGGACAGAAGTCCGGTTGCAGTTGCTGGCTGTCCTCCGGATGCTTTTTCGGCAGACGGACAACTCTGGGGTAATCCACTCTATGACTGGAAGTATCACAAAGAGACCGGATATGCTTGGTGGATAGAGCGTATGAAAAACTGCATGAAGCTCTATGATGTCATCCGTATAGATCATTTCAGAGGTTTTGACGAGTATTACAGCATCGTTGCCGGTGCAAAGAATGCCAGGAAGGGCAAATGGAAGAAGGGTCCCGGACTGGCGCTCTTTAAGGCTGTCAAAAAAGAGATAGGAGAGACTCCGATCATTGCAGAGGATCTCGGTTTTATGACGGATTCCGTCAGAAAGCTGGTCAAAGACACAGGTTTCCCGAATATGAAGGTTCTGGAGTTTGCATTTGACGGACGGGATGAGAGCTCATCCTCCGATAAGACGAATGACTTTCTGCCCTTCAATTATTGTAAAAACTGCGTGGTATATACCGGCACGCATGATAACGAGACGCTGCGCGGATGGCTGGACAGCATCAAAAAAGCTGAGCTTGCCGAGGTTCAGGATTATGTCGACTATCATGTAAAGAATAAGGCGGTTCTCACCAGAAAGCTGGTGCGTGCAGCGCTGGCGTCGTCCGCAGATATGTGTATAATACCTATGCAGGACTGGCTCGGACTTTCAAACGAAGCCAGGATCAATACTCCGTCTACGATAGGGGAGAATTGGAAATGGCGCATGGACAAGGACGCGCTGACCAAGGACCTTTCGGCAGAGATGAAAAAACTGACGAGATTGTACGGAAGGTAAAACTTTTGTGTATCATTTGAGCACATTGTGATAACGAAAGGAGAGATTAATGGAGCAAAGGATAGAGGAAGTACTGAAGGCCAACTTTGGCAGAGGGATCGCTCAGTGTACCGAGGAAGAGATTCAAAAGGGACTGCTGATCCTTACGAAGCAGGAGATGGCAAATCGTCCCAAGCTTTCAGGCAAGAAGAAGGTTTACTATATCTCGGCTGAGTTTTTGATCGGAAAGCTTTTATCAAACAACCTCATCAATCTCGGCATGTATGACGGGGTTAAGGAGGCACTTAAGAAGCATAACAAGGATCTGTCGCTCATCGAGGAGTACGAACCCGAGCCTTCACTCGGAAACGGCGGACTCGGAAGACTTGCGGCATGTTTCCTGGATTCGATCGCGACACTGGCTCTGCCCGGAGACGGTGTGGGACTCAACTATCATTACGGTCTGTTTGAGCAGAAGTTTGAGAACAGGCTTCAGAAAGAGGTAAAGAATCCCTGGATCACGGATAAATGTTGGCTCAATCGTACAGACAGGAGCTTCTTGGTTCCTTTCAGACGCTGTACCGTGCGTTCGGCTATGTATGATATAGACGTTCCCGGATATCAGACGGAGGGCATCAATAAGCTGCATCTGTTTGATCTGGATTCCGTGGATGAGAATCTGGTAAACGGAGATTCCATAAGCTTTGATAAGAACGAGATAGAAAAGAACCTGACACTTTTCCTGTATCCTGATGACAGCGACAGAGCGGGACAGGTACTCAGGATATATCAGCAGTATTTCATGGTAAGTAATGCGGCTCAGCTGATCCTCGCAGAGACCGAGGAGCGCGGCGGAGACATCCACAGACTCCATGAGTATGTCGCAATTCAGATCAACGATACACATCCCTCGATGGTCATCCCGGAGCTCATCAGACTGCTGCAGCTTCGCGGGTTCACGATGGACGAGGCTATCTCGGAAGTCAGAAAGACATGTGCTTACACAAATCACACGATCCTGGCAGAGGCGCTTGAGAAGTGGCCCATGGACTATATGGAGGAGGTTGTTCCTCATCTGCTTCCGATCATTAGGGAGCTTGATAACCGTGTAAGACACGAGTTTGCTGATCCGACCACATACATCATAGATGATGACGGACGTGTTCACATGGCACATATGGATATTCATTATTCATATTCCGTTAACGGAGTGGCTGCGCTGCACACCGACATCCTCAAGAAGAGTGAGCTGAAGAACTTCTCGAAGATCTATCCCGGAAAGTTCAACAACAAGACTAACGGTATCACCTTCAGAAGATGGCTGATGCACTGCAATCCCGAACTTACGGAACTGATCAGAAGCCTGATAGGAGACGGCTTCTTAAAGGATGCGGACAGACTCGAGGGACTGTTAAAGTATGCAGATGATACCGAGGTGCTCGATAAGCTGCTTGCAATAAAGACAAATAATAAGAAAGTTGCAGCGAAGTATCTTAAGGATACCCAGAATACAGAGATAAGCCCTGACTCGATCTATGATGTTCAGGTAAAGCGTCTCCATGAGTACAAGAGACAGCAGATGAACGCGCTTTATGTGATCTACAAGTACTTTGAGATCAAGAGCGGCAAGAAGCCTACCCGTCCGATCACCGTGATCTTCGGAGCAAAGGCAGCACCTGCCTATGTTATCGCAAAGGATATCATCCATCTGATCCTTTGCCTGCAGGATCTGTGTGCAAAGGATCCTGAGGTGGCACCTTACCTGCGCGTAGTGATGATCGAAAACTATAACGTTCAGAAGGCAGGGATCATCATACCTGCGGCTGATATATCCGAGCAGATCTCCCTTGCCAGCAAAGAGGCATCCGGAACCTCAAACATGAAGTTCATGCTCAACGGTGCAGTTACCCTCGGCACCGAAGACGGAGCCAACGTGGAGATCCACAAGCTGGTGGGAGATGACAATATCTACATCTTCGGCGAGAGCTCTGATACGGTCATCGGACTCTATGACAGACATGCCTATGTGTCACGTGACTTTTATGAGAATGATGAGCTGATAAAGAAGCTCGTAGACTTCATCATCTCACCAGAGATCATGGCACTGGGTACGGCCGAGAACCTCAACAGGCTCCATAATGAGCTGATAGTCAAGGATTGGTTCATGACGCTTCTCGACATTAAGGATTATATCCGCGTCAAGGACCGGATGATCGGTGATTATGAGGACAGACGCCGCTGGGCGAAGATGTGCATCAACAACATCGCAAAGGCCGGATACTTCTCATCGGACAGGACGATAGCAGATTACAATTCGGATATCTGGCATTTGAGGTAAGTAAGGTTCTGATCGGTTTTTATGAGGGCTTGCCATACGGCAGGTCCTCTTTTAATGCGAATAGTCAGATCAGCACTCACATCTTGCCATACATAATGACGTTCGTTGGCCGGACATGATTTTAATTCCTATTGTTTTAGTGGGGTATACCCTTTTATACCCCGCCAAAAAAAGAAAAAGCCCGCAACTACAGGCTTTAGAGACAGCAGGTGATGGGAATCGAACCCACGTATCCAGCTTGGAAGGCTGGTGTTCTACCATTGAACTACACCTGCGCGAAACTTTCCTTATATTACAGAGGTTTTGGTGGTTTGTCAAGCGATTTCCGGAGACAAAAATGAGTCAAAAATAAGTCAATCAGAACCGTCCCCACTGACTTGCCCACTGACTTCCTGACTTGGAAAGACAAAGAGAAACGAAGACCGGCGGCCGCTGATGGCCGCCGGTTTTTTGCCAGAATATGAAATTGTCGTATAATGGTAGGGCAGGCTCGGTCGGCAGCCTGATATTTCAAAATGCGGGAGAAAACAAAATGAAGATTATCGAAAAGTACAACAGTGTAAGTCTGATCATAAGGATCATATGCGGACTGGTGATTGGCACCATACTGGGACTGCTCTTTAAGGAGCTCCCTGTGATACCGCTCCTGGGAGATCTGTTCGTAGGAGCACTGAAAGCCATTGCTCCTCTCCTGGTCTTCACGCTGGTGCTCTCGGCACTGGCGCAGGGGAACGATAAGCTGGACAGCAGATTCGCTCTGGTGCTGGCACTGTATATGATCAGCACATTTCTGGCATCGGTGGTCGCGGTGGTAGGGAGCTTCATCTTTCCTCAGACGATAAAGCTGGCGGATATGGCAACTGCTGAGACGATACCCACCAACCTCGGTGAGGTGCTGTCCAGTCTGCTGATGAACATGATAGCCAATCCCGTATCGGCGATAGTCGAGGGAAGATATATAGGCATCCTTTTCTGGGCTGCGGTACTGGGCGTGGCAGCGAAGAGATTCGCAGGGGATACGACGAAAAAATTCATGGAGGATGCCGCGAACATGGTGTCTCAGGCAGTCCGGTGGATAATCAATCTGGCACCCTTCGGTATAATGGGTCTGGTCTACACCAATGTGTCGACTAACGGTCTTTCCATATTTACCGACTACGGCAAGCTGCTTGTTCTGCTGGTGGGATGCATGCTGGCTGTTGCACTGATCGTAGATCCGCTGCTCGCGGCCATAGTGCTGCGGACCAATCCCTACCCGCTGGTATTCAGGTGCCTGAAGGGATCCGGGATCACGGCTTTCTTCACAAGAAGCTCGGCTGCGAACATCCCGGTCAATATGCAGCTGTGTGAGAAGCTGGGCATGGACAAGGAGATGTATGCGGTGTCCATACCTCTCGGGGCTACCGTCAACATGGACGGAGCGGCTGTCACCATAGCGGTCATGTCTCTTGCTGCCGCAAATACCATGGGGATACAGGTATCATTCCCCGCAGCCATAGTACTTGCTTTCATAGCGACTCTGGGAGCCTGCGGAGCATCCGGCGTGGCAGGAGGGTCTCTTCTGCTGATACCCATGGCCTGCTCTCTCTTCGGAGTGAATGCAGATGTGGCGATGCAGGTAGTGGGCGTGGGCTTCATCATAGGAGTAGTGCAGGATTCGGTGGAGACCGCTCTCAATTCGTCGGGCGACGTGATGTTCGCTGCTACGGCTGAGTATGCGCAGTGGAAGAAGAACGGCAAGTCACTGCCGACCTTCCTCGGAGGAGATACTAAAGTAGATATATGATATATGATGATGCCGGAGCGGCGTACGAAGCCTGTATCCGGAAATGGGATACTCTGGCGAAGCCTATAGACGGACTGGGCAGATACGAGAAGCTTGTCGCACGTATCGGCGGGATACAGAGGACAGACTGTCCTTCCGTAAAGAGGAGGAGTCTGATCGTATTCTTTTCAGATAACGGGATAGTGGAAGAGGGAGTGTCCCAGAGCGATGCCTCAGTCACGCATAAGGTGGCCGAAGCCATGAGTGCGGGACGGTCGACGGTCTGCGTGATGGCAAAGGAAGCCGGGGTGAAGATACTGCCGGTGGATGTAGGCATGAAGGGCGACCCGGTATACGGCATAGAGAACAGGCGTGTCAGGGAGGGCAGCAGGAACTTCCTGAAGGAGCCGGCGATGACCCGCGAAGAGACCCTGCAGGCAATGGATGCCGGATATCAGGTGGCGAAAGCTGCAAAAGATGCCGGAGATGAGATATTGCTTCTGGGAGAGATGGGCATAGGCAACACTTCCACGGCTACGGCAGTGAGCTGCGCCCTGCTGGGTACAGGTCCCGGAGAGGTCACGGGGAGCGGGGCAGGCCTGTCGGCAGAGCTCGTGAAGCATAAGCATGATGTGATAAAGGAAGCCCTAAAAAAGCATGCCCGGGATCCGCAGGATGCCCTCGGGATATTATCGACATTCGGGGGATATGATATTGCGGCGATGGTGGGAGTGATAAGAGCTGCTGCAGAGCTTCATGTCCCGGTGGTGGCGGACGGGCTCATAACACTTGCGGCAGTGCTTGCGGCAGACAGGACAGAGCCCGGGGCGAAGGAGGTGTGCATTGCTTCACACTTTCCCAGAGAGCCCATGGGAAGGAGACTGACAGAGGTGCTTGGCCTGGAGCCTCCCATCAGTGCGGACATGGCTCTCGGTGAGGGGACTGGCGCGGTGCTGCTCATGCCGCAGATAGATGTATGCATGAGGCTCTACAACGAGGGACTGAGGTTTGAGGGGCTTGGCATAGAGGCCTATCAAAGATATGATAAATAGATAATTTTTATAGTAGCCAAGCGGCGATTTTTATGATATTGTATTAGTCGTCTGTGTTTGTAGCTCAGCTGGATAGAGCATCGGCCTTCTAAGCCGAGGGTCCAGGGTTCGAATCCCTGCAAGCACATTAAGGGCCTTGACCGGGTCCTGATATTAAGTGTCGTGGTGGATATAGCGTAGTTGGTTAACGCGCCAGATTGTGGTTCTGGAGACCGAGGGTTCGAGTCCCTCTATCCACCCCTTTTTCATTCAGCAGATGTGCGATGCTTGATCGTAGTTATCTTGGGGCTATCGCCAAGCGGTAAGGCACAGCACTTTGACTGCTGCACTCGCTGGTTCGAATCCAGCTAGCCCTGCGTGACACTAGCTCAGTCGGTAGAGCACCTGACTTTTAATCAGGTTGTCGGGGGTTCGATTCCCCCGTGTCACACTTTTGGCCGCCTGTTATACCAGGCGGTTTTGTGTTATATTTTAAAGGTTGAAAGGAGGGTGGTATGAAGCTTACATTTGTGGGTGCAGCTCATGAAGTTACCGGCAGCTGCCATTATCTCGAAGCCTGTGGCAAACATATCCTGGTGGACTATGGTATGGAGCAGGGCAAGGACCTGTTTGAAAACATAGACCTGCCGATAGAGCCGTCGCAGGTCGATTATGTCTTTCTTACACATGCACATATAGACCACTCGGGACTACTGCCGCTGCTGGCAAAGAACGGATTCTCCGGGAGCATATATGCCACGGAGGCTACGACAGACCTGGCAGGCATCATGCTGAGAGACTCTGCGCATATCCAGATGTTCGAGGCAGAGTGGCGCAACCGTAAGGCGAAGAGAAGCAAGGATATACCGCTCTTCACTCCTCTGTATGACATGGCCGATGCAGACAATGCGATAAGCTGCTTCGTGCCGGTGCCCTATGACAGCCGGGTGAATGTATGCGAAGGAATAGATATCAGATTCACGGATATGGGGCATCTGCTGGGCTCGGCGGCAGTGGAGGTATGGCTGACCGAAGGAGATGTCACGAAGAAGATAGTATTTTCCGGAGACATAGGTAATCTGGACCAGCCGCTGATCAAGGATCCCCAGAAGGTGAAGGAGGCGGACTATGTGCTGATAGAGTCCACCTATGGAGACAGGCTGCATGCCAGATCCGATGTGGACTACGTGAAGGAGCTCGCCGGGGTGCTGGATGCCACCTTCAGACGCGGAGGGAATGTGGTGATACCTTCCTTCGCGGTGGGGCGCACACAGGAGATGCTCTACTTCATCAGACAGATAAAGGAGGACAGGCTCCTGCCCGACTTCCCGGGCTTTAAGGTGTATATGGACTCGCCTCTGGCGGTGGAGGCCACGGAGGTATTCCACAAAAACGGCAGAGCGTGCTTTGATGAGGAAGCGATGAAGTTCGTGGAGGCAGGTATCAATCCTGTGGATTTCCCCGGACTGAGATTTGCAATCACTCCCGAGGAGTCAAAGGAGATCAACTTCATAGATGAACCCAAGGTCATCATCTCGGCATCCGGAATGTGCGATGCGGGACGTATCAGGCACCATCTGAAGCACAATCTGTGGAGGCCTGAATCCACCATACTGTTCGTGGGATATCAGTCCGTAGGCACTCTGGGAAGAGCGCTGGTGGAAGGCGCCGACAGAGTCAAGCTCTTCGGTGAGGAGATAGATGTCAAGGCGGAGATCAGGACACTGACGGGACTGTCGGGACATGCCGACAGGGACGGACTGCTGGACTGGATAGACGGCTTTGAAAAGAAGCCGGATATGGTCTTCGTTGTACACGGCGAGGACACGGTGACGGATTCCTTTGCCGCATTGCTTAAGGACGAAAAAGGGCTGAACGCATATGCACCTTACTCGGGTACGGTCTATGATCTGCTCGCGCACGAGTTCGTGACCAAGACTGAGGGTATCAGAAAGGCCAAGGCCGAGAAGCATACAGGCAATCCTGTATTCGACAGGCTGTGGGCAGCGGGACAGAGGCTCATATCCATCATCAGAAAGAATGAACATATGGCGAACAAGGATCTGGCCAAATTCGCGGATCAGATCGATGCGCTGAGTGACAAATGGGGATGAGCCGAAAAGATATGGTGAAAGGAAAAGCTGAATGAAAGCTATAGTGGCAGTTGACAGGAACTGGGGGATAGGGCTGAAGGGAAGGCTGCTGGTGCAGATACCCGCAGATCAGAAATTCTTCAGGGAGACCACCACGGGACAGGTGGTGGTGATGGGACGCAAGACTCTGGAGAGCTTCCCCAACGGTGCACCCTTAAAGGACAGAGTCAATGTGGTGCTGACAAGAGGCGGCACGAGAATGCCTGATGGGGTGGAGACTGTACACGGCATCGATGAGCTGAAGGAGCTGCTCACCCGATATAAGGACAGGGAGATATACTGTATAGGAGGGGCCGAGGTCTACAGACAGCTGCTCCCCATGTGTGACGAATGTCTGGTCACCAGGATAGATGAGAGCTACGAGGCGGATGCCTTCTTTCCGGATCTGGACAAGGACCCCGAATGGGAGCTTATAAGAGACGGAAGCGAGGAGGAAGAGCAGACATATTTTGACGTCATCTATCATTTCCTCAGGTACAGGAAAAAGAGGAAGGACTGACAGGGTATACCGGTGATGGATGACAGACTGACGGGGATCCTGATCGATTCCTTCCCGAAGATACTCATTCCGGGACTCATAAGGACCATACCGCTCACAGCCATATCGTTCGCGCTGGCGATGGTGATAGCCGTGGCAGTGGCCCTGATCCAGGTGGCAGAAGTTCCGGTGCTGAAGCAGATCGCAAGGTTCTATATCTGGATCATCAGGGGCACTCCCCTTCTGGTACAGCTCTATATCGTATTCTTCGGACTGCCCGATCTGGGCTTCATGATACCTGCATTCCCCTGCGCCATCGCAGTATTTGCGATAAACGAGGGCGCATACTGCTCGGAGACCATGAGAGCCGCCATAGAATCTGTGCCCAAGGGACAGATGGAGGCAGGCTACTGCGCAGGCATGAGCTATATCCAGATAATGAGGAGGATCGTATTGCCCCAGGCCTTCAGGACTGCTTTTCCTCCGCTCTCCAATTCGCTGATAGGAATGGTAAAGGATACCTCTCTCGCGGCGAACATCACCGTCATGGAGATGTTCATGGCCACACAGAGGATAGTGGGCAGGACATACGAGGCACTCGCTCTGTACAGCGAAGTGGCTCTGATCTATCTTCTCTTCTGTACGGTGCTGACGAAGCTGCAGAGCATAGGAGAGAAAAAGCTTCGTACCGTGAACGGAGGTGGCGCAAATGCTTGAAGTCCGCGGCCTCAGAAAACGGATAGGAGAGAACGAGATCCTGAAGGGTATCGACATTTCCATAGACAAGGGAGATGTGGTGGCTGTGCTGGGACCCTCGGGAGCGGGAAAGACCACTCTGCTAAGGTGCATGAATTACCTGGAGAGGGCGGATGAAGGACGGATGCTCATCGACGACAGGGAATATGATATGAAGAGCATCTCGAAAAAGGAGATAGCGGAGTACAGGAGGATCACATCCTTTGTGTTCCAGAACTACAATCTCTTCCTGAACAGGACCGCAATGGGAAACGTGACGGAGGGACTCATCACCGCCAGGAAGATGGAAAAGGCGAGGGCCCGTGAAGTGGCGGCCGCAGCGCTGGACAGGGTGGGGCTCGCCGACAAATATGACTCATATCCCTCGGAACTCTCGGGAGGCCAGCAGCAGAGAGTGGCCATAGCCAGAGCCATAGCCACGGAGCCCCGGATAATATATCTGGATGAGCCCACATCGGCACTGGACCCCGAGCTGATAGGCGAGGTGCTGGATGTGATCAAGAGCCTGGCGGATGAGGGCCGTACCATGCTGATCGTGACACATGAGATAAACTTTGCTAAAAACGTGTCGGATAGGGTAGTATTTCTGGATGAAGGAGAAGTGATAGCCGGAGGAGACACAGCCGGATTCTTTGACATACAGGACAATGAAAGAGTGACCAGATTCCTGGGCACTCTGGACAGATGAGGAAGCATTGAAAGGAGCTGTCGTGATGAGAGGAAGGATAGCCGGCATCATCGCAGGTGTGATGATCGTGGCAATGAGCGTGACGGGATGCGGATCGGCTGCAAAAAAGACCGACAAAGGAGACATGCTGGGACGTGTCCTGGACAAGGGTAAGATCACCATAGCAATGGAGGGGACCTGGGCACCCTGGACATATCATGACGAGAATGATGAGCTGACGGGATATGACGTGGAGCTTGGCAAGAAGATAGCTGAGAAGCTGGGCGTAGAAGCGGAGTTCGTCGAAGGAGAATGGGACGGCCTCTTCGCGGGACTGGACACAGGTCGATATGACATAGTGATCAACGGTGTCGACGTCACGCCCGAAAGGAGCGAGAAGTATGTATTCTCCGAGCCCTATGCGTATATCCATACAGTGATAGTCACCCGGAGTGATAACAGCGAAATAAACGGCTTCGAGGATCTGAAGGACAAGGTCACCGCAAACTCCAATGCCTCCACTTACATGCTGCTGGCCGAGGAATACGGAGCGAAGGTGCTGGGCGTAGACTCGCTGGATGAGACCATGCAGATGGTGCTCTCGGGCAGAGCGGATGCGACGCTTAATGCCGAAGTGTCGGTAGGTGACTATCTGAGCGTACATCCGGAAGCAGAGCTTAGGATAGCGGCATCCACTCCCGAGGCCAATCAGGTAGCCATACCGATGGTGAAGGGCGAGGATACGGAGACACTGAGAAGGTCCATAGACAATGCCATAAGGGAGCTGAAGGCGTCAGGAGAACTCGCAGAGCTCTCTCAGAAATACTTCGGGATGGATCTGTCCAAAGAATGAGACCCGATAATAAAAAGATATTAAGGACATTGATATCACTGGCTGTCCCCACGATCCTCCAAGAGATCATGGGGACGCTTTTGATGTACGTGGATACGGCCATGGTCGGTCATCTGGGAGAGAAGGCCACGGCAGCGGTATCCACCACCACGACGGTGACCTGGCTGGTGTATTCCCTTCCATATTCATTTGCCATAGGCTTCATGGCGATGATGAGCCGGGCGTACGGAGCGAAGGACAAAAAGAGGATGCATGAGCTCGCAGGACTGGCAGTATGGGTGGTGCTTGCAGTGGGACTCGTGATGACCGTGGTCTGTGTGGGACTGTCGCCTGTGATCCCGGTGTGGATGCAGGCATCACCGGAGATCCGCAGCCGGGCGTCATGCTACTTCGCCATCATATGTACGGCTGCGGTCTTCAGAGTGGCCTCATCGATATTCGGCACCTGCATACAGGCGGTGAAGGATACGAAGACGCCAATGATAATAAATCTTTCCGCCAATGCCGCAAATGTGATACTCAATTATCTTCTGATATATGTGCTGTCTCTCGGGGTGACGGGGGCTGCGATAGCTACGGCTCTGTCCTATGCGGGCGGAGGAATAGCCATGGCAGTTGTCTTCGGAAGGAGAGCCGAATTCGGCAGACCTCTCCCTCCGAAACAAAGCAGCGCCTACCCTGCCCTGCTTAAGGAGACTGCGCAGATAGCGCTGCCGGCTCTCGGAACTAATGTGATATCCTGTGCGGGATATGTGGTCTTTGCTGCCATGGTCTCGGGTATGGGGACTACGGTCTTCGCTGCCCACTCCATCGCGGTCAGCGCCGAGGAGCTCTTCTACCTGCCGGGATACGGACTGAGGACGGCGACATCCGCTCTGGTAGGTATATCCATAGGAGAGAAGAACCTGTATAAGCTGCGGATGGTCAAAAGGCAGAGTGTCTTCATCACCATAGCGATGATGTGTGTCACCGGCACGATGCTTTTCCTTGTGGCATATCCGATGATGAGGCTCTTTACCAGCTCGGATGATGTGGCGCGTCTGGGGGCGGCCATGCTCCGCATAGTGGCTTTCTCCGAGCCCTTCTTCGGGCTGATGATAGTCTGGGAGGGTATATGCTACGGATTCGGACTCACCAGGAGGGTGATGGTCATAGAGTCTCTGTCCATGTGGGGTGTGAGGATCCTGCTGACTTTCTTTGTGGTGGAGATATGGGGGCTGGGGCTTCGTGAGGTATGGTACTGCATGGTGGCGGACAACATCTTCAAGGCCACGGCACTCACCGTCGTAAATCTGGTGAGACCTCCCGAGAAGCATAAAGTGTATGCCGTGCAGGAAAACGCATAGTAGTATGCCTGTCATTGTTTATGATATAATGTGCAACGTTGGACTAAATCGATCACGGAGGACTGACAAATGGGAATATATGAAGAGCTGCAGGAGAGAGGACTCATCGCTCAGGTCACGGATGAGAAGGAGATAAGAGATCTCATCAACGGTGGAGGAGCGCGCTTCTATATAGGATTCGACCCCACTGCCGACTCGCTGCATGTGGGACACTTCATGGCACTCTGCCTGATGAAGAGACTGCAGCTCGCCGGAAACAGGCCTGTAGTGCTGATAGGAGGAGGGACCGGATACATCGGAGACCCCTCGGGACGAACCGACATGAGATCCATGATGACGCCCGAGACCATACAGCACAACTGCGACTGCTTCAGAAAGCAGATGGAGCGTTTCATAGAGTTCGGAGATGACAAGGCCATCATGGTCAACAATGCGGACTGGCTCCTGAAGCTCAACTATATCGATCTGCTCAGAGAGGTGGGAGCTCATTTCTCGGTGAACAATATGCTCAGAGCCGAATGCTACAAGCAGAGGATGGAGAAGGGTCTCTCGTTCCTGGAGTTTAATTACATGATAATGCAGGCTTATGACTTCATGTATCTGCACGATCATTACGGTGTGAACATGCAGTTCGGAGGAGACGACCAGTGGAGCAACATGCTGGCAGGTACGGAGCTCATCAGACGCAAGACCGGAGATGACTGCTTCGCCATGACCCAGACCCTTCTGATGAATAAGGAAGGAAAGAAGATGGGCAAGACTGCCAAGGGTGCTGTATGGCTGGATCCTGCGAAGACGACTCCTTATGAGTTCTATCAGTACTGGAGGAATATCGATGACGCGGATGTGATGATGTGCTTCAGGCTACTGACTTTCCGTTCCCTCGAGGAGATAGCGGATATAGCAAAGTGGGATGACAGCAGGATCAATGAAAAGAAGGAGCTGCTGGCGCATGACCTGACAGAGCTCGTGCACGGCAGGGAGGAGGCTGACAAGGCCCAGAGTGCGGCGAGGGAGATCTTCTCAGGCAATCTCAGCGCCGAGAACATGCCCACGGAGACTTTGAGTGATGAAGACTTCAAGGACGGGGTGACGGATATACTCCAGCTGCTCGTGGCGGCAAAGCTCTGCCCCACACGCTCGGATGCAAGGAGGCTCGTGCAGCAGGGCGGTGTTACGGTAGATGATGTGAAGGTGACGGACTTCCGCCAGTCATATACAAGGGATGATCTGAAGGACGGCCTGGTGCTGAAGAAAGGAAAGAAGGCGTTCAGAAGGATTGTATTATAGTGCCCGATGTGTTATCGTATTTAGGTTTTGAAAGGGGAAACGATCATGAAAAAGAAAACAATCAGTCTGGTGATGACAGCTGTGATGCTCGCTGCAATGATTACCGGTTGCGGAAACAAAGCATCAAGTCAGAGTGACATGGACTATATCAAGGACAAGGGGACTCTGATAGTAGGTATAACAGATTTCGCTCCCATGGACTATCAGGAGGGCGGCGAATGGATAGGATTCGATGCCGACCTCGCGCGCAAGGTAGCTGCAGATCTGGGAGTAGAGGTAAAGTTCGAGGAGATAGACTGGGACAACAAGATCCTGGAGCTCGACAATAAGAGCATCGATGTGGTATGGAACGGCATGACGCTCACGGATGAGGTAGCATCCGCAATGGCATGCACCAAGCCCTATCTGAACAATGCGCAGACTGTAGTGGTAAAGGCCGACAAGGCATCGGACTACAAGACGATAGATGCAGTAAAGGGCCTCAAGTTTGCTGTGGAGGCAGGCTCAGCCGGAGAGGCAGCGGCTTCCGACAACGGATTCGAGTTCACATCTCTTACTTCCCAGGCTGATACCCTGATGGAGGTGGAGGCAGGCACATCCGATGCAGCCATAATCGACTCCCTGATGGCGGGAGCAATGGTGGGAGAGGGCACGAGCTATGCCGACCTCACTCACACGGTAGACCTCACTACGGAAGAATACGTGGTAGGATGCAGGAAAGGATCGGATCTTGCCGCATTCATCGATGACGAGATCAAGAAGTATACCGATGACGGCTCCATGCAGGAGATCGCTGAGAAGTACGGCGTGCAGGAGGCACTGGTAAAGTAACACGATGTTCCTGAACGTTACACTGACACTGCTGGGAGGTTTCTGGGGGACGCTGAAGCTGTTTGCGCTGACGCTCCTGTTCTCGTTGCCTCTCGGTCTGGTGATAAGCTTCGGATCCATGTCCGCAGTGAAGATCGTCAGAATGCCTATACGTTTTATAATCTGGATCATCAGGGGTACGCCCCTGATGCTTCAGCTTTTGGTGATGTATTACGGTCCGGGCATCATACTCGGGATGAACGTATGGGGATCGGGTGACGGAGGCAGATTCGTGGCTGCGCTGGTGGCGTTCGTTATCAATTATTCCTGCTACTTCTCGGAGATATATCGCGGAGGCATCCAGTCGATACCGGTAGGACAGTACGAGGCAGGTCAGGTACTGGGAATGACGAAGACCCAGATCTTCTTCAAGGTGGTACTGCTTCAGGTGATAAAGAGGATAGTGCCGCCCATGTCGAATGAGATAATAACTCTGGTGAAGGATACTTCGCTGGCAAGGGTTATCGCAGTCTACGAGATCATATGGGAAGGACAGTCGTTCATCAAGAGTGCAGGCATCATATGGCCGCTGTTCTATACCGGTGCGTTCTACCTGCTCTTCTCCGGACTGCTGACTCTGCTGTTTGGACGGATAGAAAAGAAGCTTTCATATTTCAGGTGAACCATGTCGATACTGGAAGTCGCAAATCTGAAGAAATCGTTTGATGATACGGAAGTGATAAGGGATATCAGCTTCAGCATGGAGGAGGGTGAGGCAGTCACAATCATCGGATCCTCCGGCTCTGGCAAGACCACACTGCTGAGATGCCTGAATTTCCTGGAGACTCCGGACAGCGGTGTGATAAGGGTGAGGGATGACGTACTCTTCGATGCATCCGTGCCCGAGACCACATCCGAGGAAGTGATAAGAAAGAAGAGACTGCATTTCGGCCTGGTGTTCCAGTCCTTCAATCTGTTCCCGCAGTATACTGCTCTGGAGAATGTGACTCTTGCACCGCTGCTGCACATGGGCGAGGAAGGCGGCAACGGGATGACGGCAGATGAGATAAAAGTACGGGGAGAGGAGCTTCTGGCACAGATGGGGCTGTCGGAGCGGATGTCCAACTATCCGCATGAGCTCTCCGGAGGACAGCAGCAGAGAGTGGCAATAGCCAGGGCTCTGGCGTTGGAGCCGGATATACTCTGCTTTGATGAGCCTACATCGGCATTGGATCCGGAGCTTACCGGAGAGGTGCTCAGGGTGATAAGAGGGCTCGCAGAAAAGAAGACCACGATGATAATCGTGACACATGAGATGGCTTTTGCCCAGGATGTATCGGACAAGATCATCTTCATGGACAACGGGGTGATAGTAGAAGAGGGTACGCCTGAAGAGGTGATAGGCAACCCGAAGAACGAAAGAACCAAACAGTTTCTGTCAAACTATAAGAAGGAGAGATGAGAGATGAAGAGGAAGAAGATCGCAGTGCTCCTGACAGTGATGATGTGCCTTGTGGCAGTCACTGCGGGATGCGAGAAGAAGGACAAGGAAGCCAAGGAGGCGACGGAGGCTACAGAGCCTGCTACGGAGATATCTCTGCAGACTGCAGAGGTGGAGCCGGCACCTCTGCCCGAGCCTGTGCCCGAGCCTGAACCGCTCCCGACTGTATCGGAAGACTTTGCGGCAGAGGAGACAGCACCTGCAGTGGATGAGTACGGTATAGCTGACATAGATCAGATAAAGCTCTACGCCAAGGAAAAGGTGAGGATGAGGACTGAGCCGAATACGGAGGCCGACAATATATCAGGTCTTCTGGATGAGGGTGACGAGGTCACCGCGACGGGTAAGTCTGATGAGTGGCATCGTATATTGAAGGGGGACAAGGTCCTCTATGTGAAGTCGGAGTATCTCACGGATGTGAAGCCGGAGAAGAAGGCTGAAAGCCCTTCGGAGAACACTGCATCAGCGACTGCGACAACGGATACGGCAGCTGCAACGGCACAGAGCGCGACAGATGCGGCAGCAGCAACGACTGCACCTGCAGCGGTTCCCGCGGCAGTGCCTACGGGTATACCCAGCTGGGCTACTCCCGGAGATTCGGGGATAAGCGCGGCAGACTGTGTCACGATCTATAACTACTGGAAGAACAACAAGGGAAGTGATGATGCGACCATACAGTCCTACTGGGGGTCTCTGGTCAACCATTATAAGGGGCACGGTACGTCAGGCTGGTAAAGCGAAGATATACAGTTGAAATGTAATCCTTGCCGGCTGATATGTTGTTTTCCGACCGGTAGCGATTTACTAAGCTCGGCGTTCGTCTTAAAGACAAGTCGCATCCTAGCGGTCAACGCTGAACTCGGATGCTCCTAACAGACTCCGCCTCGCTAAGTAAATCCTACAAAGGTCGGATAAACAATCATATCAGCCGGCAAGTTTTTTCAGGTTGAGTATAGCTTTTAGGCGGCCTGGGGCAGCAGCTTTCGCTCACTGCTTCACTGAGTGGATCCTGCAGAGGCCGGGAAACAGTCATACCAACAGGCAATTTGTTTTACGATGTGTAGATCTGCGGCAGCCGGGCATATGTATTTGCTGCAGGATCATCGGTGCGTTACTTAGCGAGCAGAGATCCGAATGGCAAGCACGGAACGATGTGTCTGAAATGAGGGTTTCCTCCGATGTCGCGCAGGGCGCGACTGATCCGGAGAAACCCGAATGAGTTAAGTGGAGTGCTTGCCGCCATGAGGAGCCTGCGAGGTTAGTAACGGCACCCTGTCCTGCAGAAGATACATATGCCCGGCTGCCGCAAAAAACAATAAACTGAAATGGACGGATCTTATCTGACTATTGCGAAAAACGGCGACGCCGTCATAGAGGTGAAACGCTCGAAGTTCATCGGAGCACTGAGGACTGTGAGATCTGCACAGGAGGCAGAGGCTTTCCTTGCTTCCGAAAGGAAGAAGTATCACGACGCCAAGCATCACTGCAGCGCCTATGTGATAAGAGGAGCGGAAGGAGCACCGGATATCGTTCATTCCTCAGACGACGGAGAACCGTCGGGCACTGCCGGAAAGCCTATGCTCGAGGTGCTGAACGGAGCAGGGCTGAAGGATGTGGTGCTCGTAGTGACGAGGTATTTCGGAGGAACGCTGCTGGGGACCGGAGGGCTTGTGCGTGCCTACACAGATGCTGCCAAGGCAGCCGCAGAGGATGCCGGGACTGTAAGGATGGCACTCATGCAGCAGTTTACGGCTGCCTTTGATTATACATTCACCGGCTCCATTGATCACTTCATAGAGCAGAACGGCATATCCCGCCCGGGAGCGGAATATACAGACAGGGTACGATATGAACTTGCTGTATCCGAAGGAAGCTACGAGGCGGCGGTGAAGTCGCTGACCGAGATCACATCTTCTGCCATAGAGATCGTCAAGGGTGAGGCGGCATTTGTGCCTGTCTGAAAGAAGCAGGTATCTTGATTTTTTTCCCTGAATAAGTGTAAAATACGGTTGGTTTTTTGGACGTTTCTCTCAATAGAAAGGTGGTGGTAATAAATGAATTCAGACAGTCCGTATCACGAACGCTTTTATTACCACACTATGAAAGAGAGATACAGTCATGGAAAGAGAAGAGATAGAGAAGCTCATTGCTGACAGAGACTACAACGAGCTCCGCAAGGAACTCAATGAACTCAACGAGGCAGATATCGCCTCGATCCTGGAAGAAGTCCCAAGAGAAGAAAGACCCAAAGTATTTCGTCTGCTGAAGAAGGATATGGCTGCAGATGTGTTCTCGTTCCTGCCAACGGATATAGAGCAGGAGCTGATCACTGCGCTGACAGATGCCGAGGCTGCAAACGTCATCAATAACCTGATGGCCGATGATGCTACGGATCTGATGGAGGAGATGCCGGCAAATGTGGTGAAGCGGCTGCTGGCACATACCACAGCGGAGACCAGAAGAGACATCAACCATCTGCTGAAGTTCCCGGATGACTCCGCCGGATCGATCATGACGGTGGAGTTCGTGGATCTGAAGGCGAACTGGACCATAAAGAAATGTATGGACAGGATCAGGAGCACGGGACTGGATTCGGAGACGATCTACACCTGCTACGTGGTGGATGATAAGAGAAAGCTTTTGGGGACGGCGGCGCTGAGATATCTGATACTCGCGGATCCCGAGTTGACAGTAGGATCCATCATGAATGAAAACGTGATAGCGGTGCACACCCTGGACGACCAGGAGGAAGTCGCCAAGCAGTTCCAGAAGTACGACTTCAACTCGATGCCCGTGGTAGACCAGGAAGACAGACTGGTAGGTATCATCACCGTCGACGATATCATGGATATCATCCAGGAAGAGACCACTGAGGATATCGAAAAGATGGCAGCTATCATGCCCACCGATCAGAAGCCCTATCTCAGACAGGGCGTGGTCGAGATATGGAAGAAGCGTATAATATGGCTGCTCTTCCTGATGGTATCGGCGACCTTCACAGGCATGATCATCACTCGCTACGAGAAAGCTCTCGGAGCATATATCGTGCTGACGGCATTCATACCGATGCTTATGGATACTTCGGGAAATGCCGGAAGCCAGGCATCGGTCACGATCATCCGTGCGCTCTCGCTGGATGACATCGAGTTCAAGGATTTCTTCAGCGTGGTGTGGAAGGAGATAAGAGTGGCTCTGCTCACGGGACTCACACTGGCAGCGGCGAACTTCGTGAAGCTGCAGGTGGTGGACAGGGTATCGGCTTCGGTAGCTTTCGTGGTGTGCGGGACCCTCGTGGTCACGGTGCTCTTCGCCAAGATGATCGGCTCCATGCTGCCCATGGTATCCAAGAAGGTCGGACTGGATCCGGCGGTAATGGCTTCGCCCTTCATCACCACTATTGTGGATGCGGTGGCACTTTTGGTATACTTTAACTTCGCGACAGCGATATTGCATATTTAGTATTTCTATTCAGAGGTATAAGAGAATGGCAGGTATCACGAAAAATTTTGATTCAAAAGCAGACATCATACAGGCTCTCGCTGCTACGGCAGGAGCCACCAAGGATGATCTGAAGAAGTTCGGAGAGAGCAAATGGGACTCATCTACCGGGACATATTACAGTAACGGAAAGATGTTCTCCAAGATGTCCATATTCCGTGCGAAATCCTACTTCGCGGATCAGGCCGCAAAGTACAACAAGATAGGCACGGCGGAGGCCAAGGAGATGTCACAGTGCTATGACCTCGCATATGAGGCGATATGTGCACTGGAGAAAAGCAAAGCAGAGGATGGTGCGGCAGAAAATGGCGGACAGCACTAAGATAAGAAACGTAGCCATAATAGCGCACGTAGATCACGGCAAGACCACGCTGGTGGATGCACTGCTGCGACAGAGCGGTGTGTTCAGAGAGAACCAGGAGGTGGTGGAGAGAGTCATGGACTCCAACGATCTCGAAAGAGAGAGGGGTATCACCATACTCTCGAAAAACACGTCCGTGCTGTATAAAGACATAAGGATCAATATCATAGACACTCCGGGACACGCCGACTTCGGTGGAGAGGTGGAGCGTATACTCAAGATGGTAGACGGCGTGGTGCTGCTGGTGGATGCATTCGAAGGAGTGATGCCTCAGACCAAGTTCGTGCTGATGAAGGCACTGTCGCTGGATCTGCCGGTGATAGCCTGCGTGAACAAGATAGACCGTGACGGAGCAAGACCGGATGAGGTGGTGGACGAGGTGCTGGAGCTGCTCATGGATCTGGGAGCCTCCGATGCACAGCTCGACTGTCCCTTCGTCTTTGCTTCCGCGAAGAACGGTACGTCTTCAATGGATGCCGCGTCCCAGGGTGAGGACATGACGGCGCTCTTTGATACGATAGTCTCGTACATACCTGCTCCCAAGGGTGATGAGGAAGCTCCCCTGCAGGTGCTGATCTCCACGATAGACTACAACGAGTATGTGGGCCGTATAGGTATAGGAAAGGTAGACAACGGCAGAGTGAAGCTCAATCAGGAGGCCGTGATCGTAAACCACCATGAGAGCGACCGGAAGGAAAAGGTCAAGATAAGCAAACTCTACGAATTCGAAGGACTGAACAAGGTGGACGTGACCGAAGCATCGGTGGGACAGATCGTCGCCATATCGGGCATAGCGGATCTGAAGATCGGTGACACCCTGTGCTCACCGGAGGATCCGGTGGCCATACCCTTCCAGAAGATATCCGATCCGACCATCTCCATGAACTTCATGGTCAATGACAGCCCTCTGGCCGGCAAGGAAGGCAAATATGTCACATCCAGACATATCAAGGACAGGCTCCTGAAGGAGCTCAATACCGATGTGTCACTTCGCATAGAAGAAACGGAATCCACAGACACGTTCAAGGTGTCCGGCAGGGGAGAGCTCCATCTGTCGGTGCTGATAGAGACCATGAGGCGCGAAGGGTACGAGTTCGCGGTATCAAAGGCTGAGGTCATATATCAGAAGGATGAGAACGGGAAGACGCTGGAGCCCGTGGAGCTGGCCTATGTGGATGTGCCGGATGAATTCTCGGGAACCGTGATATCCAGCCTCTCGGAGAGAAAGGGAGAGCTCCTGGGGATGAACTCTATAGCGGGAGGATATACCCGTCTGGAGTTCCGTATACCTTCCAGAGGACTGATAGGCTTCAGAGGCCCCTTCATGACAGACACCAAGGGTAACGGTATCATCAATACGATCTTTGACGGCTACGTACCCTACAAGGGAGATATCGCATACAGAAAGACAGGATCACTCATAGCCTTCGAGGCAGGCGAGGCAGTTCCTTACGGACTCTTCAACGCTCAGGACAGAGGCTCGCTCTTCATCGGACCGGGAACTCCTGTATATTCCGGTATGGTCATCGGATCCAATCCGAAATCGGAGGATATAGAGGTGAACGTCTGCAAGACCAAGCATCTGACCAATACCCGGACATCCAGCTCGGATGAAGCTCTGCGCCTGGTGCCTCCGGTGGTGATGTCACTGGAGCAGTGTCTGGACTTCATAGACAATGATGAGCTGCTGGAGGTCACACCCCAGTCGCTCAGGATACGAAAGAGGATACTCGATCCGGTGCTGCGAAAGAGAGCGGCATTCGCCAGAAAATAATATGAAAGAAAACAAGATGGGCGTGATGCCCGTAAAGAAGCTTATAGTGAGCATGTCGCTCCCTATGATGATCTCCATGCTCGTACAGGCTCTGTACAATATAGTGGACTCCGTGTTTGTGGCTCAGCTGTCTGAAGAGGCGCTCACCGGTGTCACTCTTGCTTTTCCGATGCAGAACTTCATGTTTGCCGTGGCAGGCGGGACCGGCGTGGGTATCAATGCCATGCTGTCGAAATCACTTGGAGAGAGAGAATACGACAAGGCGGACAGTGCGGCAGGAAACGGTATTGTGCTGTGCATGCTGGCGGCCTTTGCCTTCATGGCGGCATCCTTCATGGGGGCTGCCAGGGGCTTCATCGGCACGCAGACAGGCGACCCCGTCATCATGCGGGAGGGGACGACATATCTGTCGATAGTCATGGTGCTGTCCATAGGGATGTCGGCTCAGGTGACCCTGGAGAGACTGCTGCAGTCCACCGGGCGTACCTTCTATACCATGATCACGCAGGCACTCGGTGCCATTATCAATATCATAATGGATCCCATCATGATATTCGGACTGTTCGGATTTCCTGCTCTCGGGGTGGCAGGTGCGGCTTACGCTACCATCATAGGACAGAGCATAGCGGCGACTCTCGCTCTGATATTCAACATCACAAAGAATCCGGATATCCATTTCTCGTGGAAAATATTCATACTGAAGGCCGATACGGTAAAGCGCATCTACTATGTGGGTGTGCCGTCGATCCTGATGATAGCCATAGGGTCCGTCATGACCTATATGATGAACAAGATACTGAGCGTGTTCTCGAGCACGGCTGTAGCGGTATTCGGCGTATACTTCAAGCTTCAGAGTTTCTTCTTCATGCCGGTATTCGGACTGAACAACGGTGTGATACCGGTGCTTGCCTTCAACTACGGAGCAAAGAACAGGGAGCGTATCAACGAGGCTCTCAGGTTTGCCGTGACGCTGGCATTCAGCATCATGTGTCTTGGGACTGTGGTATTCGAGCTGATACCCGGGACTCTCCTGGGACTGTTCAAAGCCACGGGCGATATGATGTCCATCGGTATCACGGCTCTTCGTATCATAGCGATCCACTTCCCGCTGGCCGGACTCTGCATAGCGATGGGATCTATCTTTCAGGCCTTCAGCAGAAGCATCTATTCGCTGGTAATCTCTCTCGGACGCCAGCTCTTCGTGCTGATACCGGCGGCGTATATCCTGAGCCTCGCCGGAAACGTGAACGTGGTGTGGTGGGCGTTCCCCATAGCAGAGGCAGTCTCGCTGGCACTCACTCTTACCTTCTTCAGGAAGCTCCACAAAGAGGTGGCACAGGAGCTGGAAAAGGAGAAGATTCCGGATTAGCACTCACCTCTTGACAGTGCTAACAATCCGTGTTAGTATTCTCTCATAACGAACATTGAAGCGTTTGCAGGCCCGTCATGAAAGCATTCACGACGGGTCGTTGTATAGACCGGAAGACCGTCGGGGACAATGCACGGGACTTGCGGGCAGCGCAGAGAGGAGGAGAGATATGAACATAGATAAATTCACCCAGAATTCCATAAAGGCAGTGAACGGCTGCCAGAAGGTGGCAGCGGACTACGGCAATCAGGAGCTGGTACCTGCGCATCTCGTCTATTCTTTGCTCACTATAGATGAATCCCTGATAAGAAAACTCACAGAGAAGATGTGGATAGATGCGGACGAGTTCACGCAGAGCGTCCTCGGCATCATAGAGAAGAGGCCCAAGGTACAGGGCGGAGAGCCCTACATGGGCTCGGAGCTCAACAAGGTGCTGCTCTCTGCTCCGGATGAGGCGAAGGCCATGGGAGATTCCTATGTGTCGGTAGAGCATCTCTTTCTTGCCGTGATAAAACATCCCGGGAAAGAGCTCAAGGAGATCCTGAAGGATTACGGTATCACAAGGGATCATTTCCTGCAGGTGCTCTCGGAGGTGCGAGGCAACCAGACCGTGAATACGGACAATCCCGAGGATACCTATGATGTGCTGGAGAAGTACGGGACCAACCTGGTGGCACGTGCCAGAGAGCAGAAGCTGGATCCTGTCATAGGACGTGACAGCGAGATCCGCAACATGATACTGATACTCTCGCGCAAGACCAAGAACAATCCGGTGCTCATCGGAGAGCCGGGAGTCGGCAAGACGGCGGCCGTGGAGGGCCTGGCTCAGAGGATAGTGGCCGGAGACGTACCCGAAGCTCTCAAGGACAAGGAGATATTCTCACTGGATATGGGTGCACTGGTGGCAGGGGCCAAGTACAGGGGTGAATTCGAAGAGAGGCTGAAGGCTGTCCTGGAAGAGGTGAGGAAGTCCGAAGGGAGAGTGATCCTCTTCATAGACGAGCTTCATCTGATCGTGGGGGCAGGAAAGACGGACGGAGCGATGGATGCCGGTAATATGCTCAAGCCCATGCTGGCAAGAGGTGAGCTCCACTGCATAGGAGCCACCACGCTCGATGAGTACAGGGAATACATAGAGAAGGACAAGGCTCTGGAGCGCAGGTTCCAGCCGGTGCTGGTGGATGAGCCCTCGGTGGAGGACACCATATCGATACTGCGCGGACTGAAGGAGCGCTATGAAGTGTATCACAGCGTGAAGATAGCCGATTCGGCCCTGGTGGCCGCAGCCGTGCTGTCCCACAGATACATATCGGACAGGTTCCTGCCGGACAAGGCCATAGATCTGGTGGACGAGGCATGCGCCTCCATAAAGACCGAGATGGACTCCATGCCGGCGGAGCTGGACGAGATGCGCAGACGTCTGACTCAGATGCAGATAGAGGAGACCGCGCTGAAGAAAGAGAAGGATACGGGATCCAGGCAGAGACTGGAGGAGCTGCAGAGGGATATCTCCGAGCTGAACGAGAAATACCAGAACGACAAGGCCAAGTGGGACACCGAGAAGCAGAGCGTGGGAAGGCTGTCCGAGCTGAGGGAGCAGATCGAATCCATAAACAACGAGATACAGATAGCGCAGAGACAGGGAGACCTGGAGAAGGCCGCCAAGCTGCAGTACGGGGATCTGCCCAAGCTGCAGGGAGAGCTGGAGGCAGCCGAGGCAGGTCTGAAAGAAAGAGATATATCCATGGTGCATGAAGCGGTCACGGAGGACGGGATCGCCGAGATAGTGTCGCGGTGGACAGGCATACCCGTCTCCAAGCTGAATGAGGGAGAAAGAGAAAAAGTGCTGCATCTGGGAGACACTCTCCATAAGCGCGTGATAGGACAGAATGAAGCCGTGGAGAAGGTGGTGGATGCCATAGTGCGCTCGAGAGCCGGCATCAAGGACCCCACGAAGCCCATAGGAAGCTTCCTCTTCCTGGGACCTACAGGTGTGGGCAAGACGGAGCTCGCCAAGGCCCTGGCCGAAGCTCTCTTTGACGATGAGAACAACATAGTGCGAATAGACATGTCCGAGTACATGGAGAAGTTCTCGGTATCGAGACTCATAGGAGCTCCTCCCGGATATGTCGGATATGACGAGGGAGGCCAGCTGACGGAGGCTGTGAGGAGGCATCCTTACTCTGTCGTGCTCTTCGATGAGATAGAGAAGGCGCATCCGGATGTGTTCAATGTGCTGCTGCAGGTGCTGGATGACGGGCGGATCACCGATTCACAGGGACGTACGGTGGACTTCAAGAACACCATACTGATCATGACATCCAACATAGGCTCGCAGTATCTGCTGGAGGGAATTGACGATGCGGGCCGCATCAGCAGCGATGCACACAATGCGGTAGATGCCGAACTGAGGGCCCACTTCAGGCCGGAATTCCTGAACCGTCTGGACGAGATCATAGAGTTCAGGCCTCTGACCAAGGCCAACATCAGAGGCATAGTGGAGCTGCTGATCGCCGATACGAACAGGAGACTGGCCGACAGGCAGCTGTCGATCAGGCTGACGGATGAGGCGAAGAAATACATAGTGGACGGTGGATATGATCCTGTGTACGGTGCACGTCCCCTGAAACGATATATGCAGAAGAACGTGGAGACGCTTGCGGCCAAAGCCATACTGGCGGACGGGGCCGGAGAGGGCGACGTGATAGAGATTGACTGCGACGAAAGCAGCGGGGAAGGCGCACTGTCAGCGGGCATCATACACGGAGAGTGACGAGAGGAAGCCGGGATGTGACGGGCAGGATGTGATGATAGTCTGTGACATTTGTGATATGATAGTGGGAGTGCGCACCGGCGCGAACGATCACTGATAACAGGCGGAGGATAGAATATGAACATTGCCGTAGCGGGAACCGGATATGTGGGTATGTCCATGGCGGTGCTCCTGTCACAATACGATAAGGTCACGGCGGTGGACGTGGTGCCCGATAAGGTGGACAGGATCAACCGCGGCATCTCTCCGATAGAAGACGAATATATAGAGAAATATCTTGCGGAAAAGAAGCTCGATCTGAAGGCAACGCTGGACGGAGAGAGTGCATACAGGGATGCGGACATAGTGATAATAGCCGCACCCACGAACTACGATCCCAAGAAGAATTTCTTCGACTGCTCGCATGTGGAAGATGTCATAAGGCTCGTGATGAGCGTGAACGACCACTGCACCATGGTGATCAAGAGCACCATCCCGGTAGGCTATACGCTCTCGGTAAGAGAGAAGTTCGACTGTGACAGGATCATATTCAGCCCGGAGTTCCTGCGCGAATCGAAGGCGCTGTATGACAATCTCTATCCCTCGCGGATCATAGTGGGATACGATGCGAAGGGAGACGACAGGGCAGTGGGAGATTCCATAGGAGAGAGCTCGGTCAGGCTGTCGAAAAGCCGTGCGGAGGAATTCGCGGCTCTGCTTAAGAGAGCCGCGCTGAAAGAGGATGTCCCCGTGCTGATCATGGGACTCACCGAGGCAGAGGCAGTAAAGCTCTTTGCCAACACTTATCTCGCACTCCGTGTCTCGTATTTCAACGAGCTGGATACATATGCGGAGACAAAGGGACTGCAGACTGCGGATATCATAAACGGAGTATGCCTGGACCCCAGGATAGGAGATCAGTACAACAACCCCTCCTTCGGATACGGAGGGTATTGCCTGCCTAAGGACTCCAAGCAGCTCCTGGCCAACTATCAGGATGTGCCGGAGAATCTGATACAGGCCATAGTGGACAGCAACCGTACCAGAAAGGACTATATCTCCGACAAGGTGCTGGAGATGGCCGGAGCCTACGTGGGCTCGGACACCTGGAGCCCGAGTCGTGAGCATGAGGTCACGATAGGAGTGTACAGGCTCACGATGAAGGCGGGGTCGGACAACTTCCGCCAGTCTTCCATACAGGGCATCATGAAGAGAGTCAAGTCCAAGGGGGCGACGGTCATCATATACGAGCCTTCGCTGGAGGACGGAGAGACCTTCTTCGGATCGGTCGTAGTGAACGACATCGACGAGTTCAAGAAGAGGAGCGACTGCATCATAGCGAACCGCTATGACGAGGTGCTCGATGACGTAAGTGACAAGGTATATACCAGGGATATCTTCAAGAGAGACTGAGGATGACAGAGCGGCCGGCGTCCAAAGCTGTACTTTTTCAAGAACATGCTGTAGGAAATTGACAAGCAATAACGCAGGTGTTACCTTATTGTATACAATAAAGCATTTAAATATAGAAGCTACGATGTGGCGGAGATAGAAGGCTTTATTGGACATATCATTACCATTCATTTATTTTTCCATAAAGAAGGAGGAGTACACTATGAGATTTAAGGAAGAATGGAGAGGCTTCAAGGGCACTCATTGGACCGATGATGTGAACGTCCGTGATTTCATTCAGGACAACTACACACCTTATGACGGAGATGAGTCTTTCCTGGCTGGTCCCACAGATGCTACCAACAAGCTCTGGGGAAGACTGCAGGAGATCCAGAAGGCCGAGAGAGACAAGGGCGGAGTGCTCGACTGCGAGACAGAGATCGTATCATCTCTTACAGCATACGGCCCCGGCTACATCGATGAGAGCATGAAGGATCTGGAGCAGATCGTCGGTCTGCAGACAGACAAGCCTCTGAAGAGGGCATTCATGCCTTACGGCGGTATCAAGATGGCTCAGGAAGCTGCAGAGCAGTACGGCTACCATGTGAACGATAAGTACAACCAGATCTTCAACGAGTATCACAAGACTCACAACCAGGCAGTCTTTGATGCTTACACAGATGAGATGAAGGTCGCACGTCACACACATATCGTGACAGGTCTGCCCGATACATACGGACGCGGCCGTATCGTAGGTGACTACAGAAGAGTGGCTCTTTACGGTATCGACTACCTCATCGAGAAGAAGATGGCCGACAAGCAGAACACAGGACATGGCGACATGACTGATGATGTGATCAGACTTCGCGAGGAGCTCGCTGATCAGATCAAGGCTCTGAAGGGCATGAAGGAGATGGCAAAGATCTACGGATTCGATATCTCCAAGCCTGCAAAGAACGCAAAGGAAGCTGTACAGTGGCTGTACTTCGGCTACCTGGCAGCTATCAAGACACAGAACGGTGCAGCTATGTCAGTAGGACGTATCTCCACCTTCCTCGACATCTATATCGAGAGAGACCTGAAGGAAGGCACTCTGACAGAGAGCCAGGCTCAGGAGCTCATCGATCACCTGACAATGAAGTTCAGGATGGTCAAGTTCGCTCGTATCGAGTCTTACAACCAGCTGTTCTCGGGCGATCCCGTATGGGCTACCCTCGAGATGGGCGGTATCGGTATGGACGGACGTTCAATGGTCACAAAGAACGATTTCAGATTCCTCCACACACTGGAGAACATGGGACCTTCACCCGAGCCCAACCTGACAGTGCTCTACAGCTCACAGCTGGGTGATGCGTTCAAGAAGTATGCAGCAAAGATCTCAGTCATGACTTCTTCCATCCAGTATGAGAACGACGATGTCATGAAGCCTATCTGGGGCGATGACTACAGCATCTGCTGCTGCGTCTCCGCTACACAGACAGGTAAGGAGATCCAGTTCTTCGGAGCAAGGGCAAACCTTGCAAAGGCTCTCCTGTATGCTATCAACGGCGGTAAGGACGAGAAGCACAAGGATAAGGAAGGCAAGCCCATGCAGTGCGGTCCCGAGCTTGCTCCCATCACATCAGAGTATCTTGACTATGATGAGGTGATGCACAAGTATGATCTCATGCTCGACTGGCTCGCAGGTCTGTATGTCAACATCCTGAACCTGATCCACTACATGCATGACAAGTACTACTATGAGGCAGCTGAGATGGCCCTCATCGATACCGACCTGAGAAGGACATTCGCTACAGGTATCGCAGGCTTCTCACACGTTATAGATTCACTGTCAGCCATCAAGTATGCAAAGGTCAAGGTCATCCGTGATGAGTTTGGTCTTGCTACAGGATTCGAGACTGAGGGAGACTTCCCTAAGTACGGTAACGACGATGACAGAGCTGACGAGATCGGTGTATGGCTGCTGAAGACCTTCATCACAAAGGTGAAGAAGTATCACACATACAGGAACTCAGAGCCTACGACATCCATCCTTACGATCACATCCAACGTGGTCTATGGTAAGGCTACAGGTGCTACACCTGACGGAAGAGAGGCATACAAGCCTTTCGCTCCCGGTGCTTCACCTTCATACGGTGCAGAGCAGAGCGGTCTCCTTGCTTCACTGAACTCAGTGGCAAAGATCCCTTACGAGTACTCACTGGACGGTATCTCAAATACCCAGACCATGAGCCCCGATGCGCTCGGCCATGATGACAAGGAGAGAGCTGAGAAGCTTGTCTCTGCTATGGACGGATACTTCGACAACGGTGCACATCACCTCAACGTCAACGTGTTCGGTACAGAGAAGCTGCTCGACTGCCAGGCACATCCTGAGAAGCCCGAGTATGCTAACTTCACGATCCGTGTATCCGGATATGCGGTCAAGTTCATCAGCCTGACCAAGGAGCAGCAGGACGACGTTATCGCACGTACCTGCCATAAGAGGCTGTAATAAAGCCTATCTCCATGGGAAGCCATATACGCACATTTACGGGCGTATATGTGCTGACATGAGAGTTGCGTGGCTTTAGCGTAGCGAAGCAACGAAGCAGGCCCGGGGCTTTTATACAGCCCCGGGCTTTTTGACAGAAAGGAGATCTGCAGTATGCAGGGAGCCATACATTCACTTGAGTCGTTCGGTTCGGTAGACGGACCGGGGATCCGATACATCATCTTCCTCTACGGATGTAACATGAGGTGTAAGTACTGCCATAACGTGGACACCTGGGACAGGTCCCGGTGTACCCAGTTCATGGAACCGGATGAGCTGCTGGACAAGGCGGAGAGATACAGGTCTTACTGGAGACAGGACGGGGGCATCACCGTGTCCGGAGGGGAGGCGCTGCTGCAGATGGATTTCCTGCTGGAGCTCTTCAAAAAGGCGAAGGAGAGAGGGATAAATACCTGTCTCGACACTTCGGCGCAGCCCTTTACCAGAGAGCAGCCTTTCTTCGGCAAGTTCGAGGAGCTGATGAAGTATACGGATCTGCTGCTGCTGGATATCAAGCACATAGATCCCGAGGAGCACAAGAAGCTCACGGGTCATGACAACGCGAACATACTTGACTGCGCCCGGTATCTTTCGGATATCGGCAAGCCTGTGTGGATAAGGCATGTGCTGGTGCCCGGCATCACGGATGTGGACGAGTATCTGGACAAGACGGCGGAGTTCATCGGTACACTGAAGAACGTGGAGAGAGTGGATGTGCTGCCTTACCATACGCTTGGTGTCCACAAATGGAAGGAGCTGGGCATACCCTACCAGCTGGAGGATGTGGACCCCCCGAGCGATGAGCGTCTGGCTCATGCGAAAAAAGTCCTGGGAGATACGCACTGAAACAATCATAGATATGGTGACCGCAGCCCGGTACGGCATCAATATGTGGGGCATTGGAATTGTCCCTTTATTGGTGTAAGATATTAGGGCTGTGGTTTTTTGTCTTAAGGAGAGAAAATGGCGGATAAGGTTACGCTGAAAGGTGTGAAATCAGGTATCGTTCTGAGACTTCCGGAGACGGGGGATTTCGACGAGCTGCTCACACAGGTAGAGGAAAAATTCAAGAATACGGCGGACTTCTTCGGCAACAAGCATCTTATACTCTCTATAGAGGGAAGAAAGATAGAGCAGACTGAGGCAGCTCAGATACTGAAACTTCTGGCAGAAAACACCAAGGTCAGGTGCGAGGGAGTGGTCCTGGAGAATCAGGATCTGGATAAGAAGTTCCAGTCGATACTGGGGGACGACCCCGGACATGAGAAGGAGCTGGAGAAGCTCAAGAGAGAAAGAGCAGTGATGGAGGAGACCATAGAGAACCTGCATGCTGCGGTAGATCCTGCTAACTGCAGAGTCTACATGGGAAATCTGAGATCCGGTGCCAATATAGAATCTGCAGGCAGCGTGATGGTGATAGGAGATGTGAAGCCCGGAGCTACCGTCACGGCAGGGGGGTGTGTCTTCGTGCTTGGATCGCTGCAGGGAAATGCGGATGCCGGAGCATACGGGGATCCGGATGCCTTCATCTTCGCACTCGATATGAATCCCATACAGCTTCGCATATCCGATGCCATGGCCATAGCGGCAGACAGTGCACCCAAGCAGAAGAGAGGGCTCTTCAATAAGAAGGATGCGCCTTCGTCTCCGGAGGTGGCACTGATATCGGACGGACATATAGTGATCACGGATCTGGACAGTGATCTGTTAAAGAAGAATAAGTTCTATAAAAAGAAAAAGAATGCGATAAAGGCATCAGAGCAGAAGGATGCATCTGATGAGGCAACAAAGACAACGGAGTAGTACTGGAGGAGAACATGGGTGAAGTAATCGTCATCACATCAGGAAAAGGAGGAGTCGGCAAGACCACTACCACAGCCAATATCGGTACCGGGCTGGCAAAGCTCGGAAAGAAGGTGGTGCTCGTAGATACGGATATAGGACTCCGCAATCTGGACGTGGTACTGGGACTTGAGAACAGGATCGTCTACAATGTCGTGGATGTGGTGGAGGGCAACTGCAAGCTGAAGCAGGCTCTCATCAAGGACAAGAGATACGAAGGACTGTGTCTGCTGCCTGCAGCTCAGACGAGAGACAAGTCCGCCGTCACTCCCGAGCAGATGGCAGAGGTGGCAGAGGAGCTGAAGAAGGAATTCGACTACGTCATCATGGATTCTCCCGCAGGTATCGAGCAGGGATTCAAGAATGCGATAGCAGGTGCGGACAGGGCGCTGATCGTGACCACCCCCGAGGTGTCTGCGGTAAGAGATGCCGACCGTATCATAGGTCTGCTGGAGGCCAACGAGCTGGAGGATGTGAGGCTCATAGTCAACAGGCTGCGCACCGACATGGTGGAGCGCGGAGATATGATGAGTGCCGATGACGTGGTAGAGGTGCTGGGCGTCTCTCTTATCGGAGTGGTACCCGATGACGAGCAGATCGTGGTAGCTACCAACAACGGTGAGCCGCTCGCGGGTGATGAGTCACTGGCGGGACAGGCTTATATCAATATCTGTCACAGGGTGATGGGTGAGGATGTCCCCTACCTGGATCTCAAAAAGAAGAAAGGCTTTTTCGCAAAGCTTTTCGGCAAGAACTGATAGGAGGCGGATATGGTATTCAGTGATTTTTTCAGAAAGAAGTCTTCCGGTGAGACAGCAAAAGACAGACTGAAGCTGGTGCTTGTCTCGGACCGTTCATCCTGTTCGCCTGAGATAATGGAGAGGATCAAGAACGACATCATAGAAGTGCTCTCAAAATATGTGGAGATCGACAGAGAGGGACTGGACATCAAGATAACCCAGTCGGAGGGTGAGAACCCCGAAGAGAAGACCGGACCTGCTCTCTATGCAAACATCCCCATCAGGAACATAAAGGAACGCAACTGACAGGCATCAGGAATGCCTGATCTCAAGGAAGAGGCCTCTGCCTATCTCATCATCGGTGAGACGGACGGGGGCCTTTTCAAGTCCGTCCGCAGCAATGAAGCGGCCATCATCATCCGTGCCGTAGATCAGCATCTGGTGCCAGCCGTACTTCGGATGGCCGAACACCTCCAGCAGCATATAGCTGCCGCGGGAGAGAACCTTGCGTGCATTGGACGCCCCGAGGGTATAGCGCCTGCCGGGGCGGAGTATATTGATATCGTTGTTCCTGAAGGCTGCCCTGACGTAGAAGCCCAGGAGAAGGTCGGTGGTGCCGTGCTTTCTGTTGTAGATGAGCATGCGTCTGCCGTATGAAGCTACGGACTCGAAGATCTCCTGACATTCCCCGGGAGCAAGCTGCCGCCCTTCGGTCTCCTGCTTTGCGGAAATGATCAGATTGGTGATGGCGGTGGGACCGCAGTGGCTCCGATAGTAGCCTCTGCCGAACTCTCCGGTGGAATGAAATGAAAGAAATGTAGTGCTTGCATTATTCATTTCTTCGTTGTATCATACTTGTGTCTTAATTTCAATTCCGGATCATATACGCATATTCGTGGAAGAAACCCAAGAATAAAGAAGAGAACCGAAAGTATTTATACTACAGAATAAAGATGATGAGGAAAGGAAATCAATGAGAGAAAAACTCGAAACTCTGCCATTGGCACAGCTCAGGGAACTGGCTAAATCACAGGGGCTGAAGGGCACGTCTACCATGAAGAAGGCGGAGCTCATAGACCTGCTGATAGAGCAGAACGAAAAGGGCGGCAAGGACAATACGGCAGCAGAGAAGAAGCCCGAGAGTCACACTGCCGAGGGCAGCGGAAAGCCGGCCGATAAGCAGGAAGAGGCGAAGGGAGAAGAGCACGGACAGGACGGTGCCGAGGCGCTGCCCGAAGAAAAGGAGATGCTGGACTCCGGGATAGTCGCCAACGGGATACTGGAGGTCATGTCGGACGGCTACGGTTTCATCAGGTGTGAGAACTATCTGCCGGGTGAGAACGATGTCTATGTGGCACCCAGCCAGATCAGAAGGTTCAATCTCAAGACCGGAGACATCATAGTCGGAAACACCAGGGTGAAGACCGGCAATGAGAAATTCTCCGCTCTGCTCTATGTGAAGAGCATAAACGGCATGCATCCCTCGGAAGCGGCCAAGAGATATAATTTCGAGGATATGACGCCTATATTCCCGAACGAGAGGATACATCTCGAGGCGGGAAACAATAACATAGCGATGCGCATCATGGACCTCATAAGCCCCATAGGAAAGGGACAGAGAGGAATGATCGTATCTCCTCCGAAAGCAGGAAAGACCACGCTGCTCAAGGCTGTGGCCAAGGCAGTGACAAAGGCGAACCCCGAGATGCATCTCATAATCCTGCTGATAGACGAAAGACCCGAGGAGGTCACGGATATCAAGGAGTCGATACAGGGAGACAATGTGGAGGTGATATACTCCACCTTCGACGAGCTGCCCGAGCACCACAAGAGAGTATCCGAGATGGTCATAGAGAGGGCAAGACGACTGGTGGAATCGAGAAGAGATGTCATCATACTGCTGGACTCCATCACCAGACTGTCGAGAGCCTACAACCTTACGGTACCCCCTTCGGGACGTACTCTTTCGGGTGGTCTGGATCCCGCGGCACTTCACATGCCCAAGAGATTCTTCGGTGCTGCCCGCAACATGAGAGAAGGAGGCTCACTGACGATACTCGCTACGGCCCTCGTGGACACGGGAAGCAAGATGGACGACGTGGTATACGAGGAGTTCAAGGGAACGGGTAACATGGAGATGGTGCTCGACCGTAAGCTGCAGGAGAAGAGGGTATTCCCCGCCATAGATCTGGCAAAGTCCTCCACGAGAAGAGATGACCTGCTGCTGTCCCCTTCGGAGCTTGAAGGTATAGACATCGTCAGAAAGGCCATGAACACCATGAAGCCCGAGGATGCCACGGACAAGCTCATAGATCTGTTCTCACGCACCCGCAATAACCGCGAGTTCGTGGATATGGTCAAAAAGATAAGGTTTTACTGAGTTTTGCTTGTGTTTTGGCGAGCGTTGTGGTAATATATACGTCGCTCGGCTCATCCGGGAGGGTGAGAGGCGGAAGATCATATGACATGAAAGCAGCCGCAGGTCGGAAACCTACGGTTCGAAGAAAGGAAAGAAGAAATGAAAGCAGATATCCATCCTGAGTATCATCAGGCAACAGTAACATGCCATTGCGGCAACACTTTCACGGTGGGATCCACACTTCCGGAGATCAAGGTCGAGGTGTGCTCCAAGTGCCATCAGTTCTACACAGGCCAGCAGAAGGCTGCACGTGCTGACGGACGTATCGAGAAGTTCAACAAGAAGTATTCCGCAAAGAATTAGTTTATCTGAGGACACCGTCATTTTCCGTGGGATCATGACGGTGTCTTTTTATGCGCGGATAACGCAGCGATCGAGTAGGATACCTACTCGATCATTTAAATAATAAGGAGAAATCTGACATGGACAGAGAAGCGTGCCCCGTGAAGGGAACGGCTTACAGCGGGATCGGCGGACAGGCAGTGATGGAAGGGGTCATGATGAGGAACAAGGACCTCTATGCCGTCGCCGTGAGGAAGCCGGACGGGGAGATAGTGGTCAAAAAGGCGGAATACAAGGGCGTCATAAAGAGCGATACGCCCTATAAGATCCCGGTGATCAGAGGAGTGCTTTCTTTTATCGATTCGCTGGTGCTGGGGCTCTCTACCCTGAACTATTCTTCGGACATATATATACAGAGTGAGGAGACGGAGAAGAAAGACGGAGAGAAGCCGGAGAGCGAGGAGACGGGGAAGAAAGACGGAGAGAAGGCCTCGGATGTGCTGCTGTCTACCGTCATTACCGTGGTAGCCATCATACTGGCACTTGGTCTTTTCATGGTGCTGCCGTACCTGGCAAGCCTTATCTTCAGGCCGCTCACCGGCGAGGGTATAGTGCTCTCCCTGATCGAGGGCGCGATCAGGATGCTGATCTTCATAGGCTATATCCTGCTGATCAGCCGGATGGAGGATATACGCAGGGTGTTCATGTACCACGGAGCGGAGCACAAATGCATCAACTGTATAGAGGCGGGGCTGCCGCTCACTGTGGACAACGTGAGACGCGCGAGCCGTGAGCACAGAAGGTGCGGTACCAGCTTCCTGCTGTACGTGATGCTGATATCCATCATATTCTTTGCTTTCATACAGACCGATGACAGGATATTGAAGGTGGTACTGAGGGTCGTCCTGATACCCATTATCGCCGGGGTATCCTATGAATTCATACGTCTTGCGGGGAGATCGGAGAACCCGGTGGTGAGACTGGTGAGCAGACCCGGACTCTGGCTGCAGAAGCTGACTACAAGGGAGCCTGATGATGAGATGATAAAGGTGGGGATAAGCTCTGTGGACGAGGTCTTCGACTGGGAAGGGTTCCTGAAGGAGAATTTTGCCGGGGGAAGCCGGGAAGATACGGGCAGTGAGGACTGATATACGGCTATGACCTACAGGGGACTGCTGGAAGAAGGAAGAGATGTGCTGACCCGGGCGGGGATCGATGATGCGGACAGCGACGCCCGTATACTGTTCGAGCATGTGACGGAGATAGGGCGCGGAGCACTCATCGTCAGAGGCGAGGAGGAGGCAACGGAGCGGGAGAGCGACACATACAGGCTGCTCATAGAGAAAAGGTGTGCCCGTATACCGGTACAGCATATCACCGGAAGGGCAGACTTCATGGGGCTTACGTTTTATGTAGATGAAAATGTGCTGATCCCCAGGCTGGATACCGAATATCTCGTGGAAGAGATGATGAAGGAAGTGGAAGACGGTTCTTCTGTCCTGGATGTGTGCACGGGATCCGGATGCATACTCATCTCCCTGATGAGATACAAGAACGGGATACAGGGGACGGGATGCGATATCTCCGGGGCTGCGCTTGAGATGGCGGCGAAAAACGAGAAAGCTGTTTTCGACACATCGGGGGCAATGTCATCGGAACAGAACGGTTTACATAACCCAATACGGTGGGTCAGATCTGATATGTTCGAGGCTGTCGAAGGGGAGTATGACTATATCGTCTCCAATCCTCCGTATATAAGGACGGATGTGATAGAGACACTGATGGAGGAAGTGAAAGACCATGACCCGCGGCTGGCGCTGGACGGAGATGAGGACGGGCTGAAGTATTACAGGATCATAGCCGAAGAGGCGGGGGATCATCTGAAGCGCAGGGGCAGGCTCTTCCTGGAGATAGGGTACGATCAGGGGGAGGACGTGAGGAGGCTCCTTGAGGCACAGGGCTTCAGGGATGTACAGATCCTCAGGGACTATTCCGGAAACGAAAGGGTAGTGATATGTTCGAAAATGTAGAAAACATCGTACTGAAATACGACGAGCTGATGAGGCGGATATCGGAGCCGGATGCGGCGAACGACAGCAACAAATACATGGAGCTCATGAAGGAGCAGGCTTCTCTCACACCTGTGGTGGAGGCGTACAAGGCCTACAAGGAGAATGAAAAGGCCATGGAGGAGGCTCTGCAGCTGATAGATGAGGAGCCGGACCCCGAGATGAAGGAGCTGGCGAGAGCGGAGCTGGCCGAGGCCAAGGAGAAGCAGCCGGAGCTCATACAGAAACTGCGTATATTGCTGCTTCCAAAGGACGTGAATGATGACAGGAACGTGATCATGGAGATACGGCCCGGAGCAGGAGGAGAGGAGGCGGCTCTTTTCGCCTCGGATCTGTACCGCATGTATACCCACTTCATAGAGTCCAGAGGATGGAAGGTGGAGCTTATGGAATACGAGGAGACCGGGATCGGCGGCATGAAGAACGTAGCCTTCATGGTGAAGGGGACCGGAGCTTACTCGGTGCTGAAATACGAGTCGGGGGTGCACAGGGTCCAGAGGGTGCCCGAGACCGAATCCGGAGGGCGTATACACACATCCACTGCCACGGTGGCGGTGATGCCGGAAGCGGAGGAAGTGGATGTGGAGATAGATGAGAAGGATATCAGGATAGATGTGATGAGAGCATCGGGAAACGGAGGCCAGTGTGTCAACACCACGGACTCTGCGGTGCGGCTGACTCATTACCCTACCGGGATAGTCATATATTCTCAGACGGAGAAATCACAGCTGCAGAACAAGAACAAGGCGTTCGCACTGCTGCGTTCCAAACTGTATGATCTTGAGCTGCAGAAGAAACAGGATGCTGAGTCGGCCGAGAGACGAAGCCAGATAGGTACGGGAGACCGCTCGGAGAAGATAAGGACATACAACTTCCCTCAGGGGAGGGTCACCGACCACAGGATACACCTGACCCTGTACAGGATAGACGATGTGATGAACGGGGACCTGAAGGAGATAATCGATGCACTGACGGAATCTGACCGTGCGCTTCAGCTGAGCCGTCTCGAAGAAAGCTGAAACTGGCGTGATACAGGGCGGAATACTTGCACCTGCGGTGAAAAACAGGTAAAATTAAGAGTTGCGAAGCTACAGAGCGAGCGAAAATCGTTACGGAAAGGCGTTTTGGACAATTGTCGGAACCGGTATCGGGTAATATCACAAACAGAGAAGCAGAGCTTATAAGCCAGGCACTGAACCTGGGAGGGAAAAGGGAAGACACATCCCGGATAAAGGATGACGACCTCGAAGCGCAGATAATGGCACTGAACATACAGCTGCGGGATGCCAGAACAGAGCTGGAGATCCTGCACAGAAACATGCCCGGCGGCATCATGACATATGATGCGGATACGGGCAAGATCCTGTATGTCAATGAGGGACTGCTCAACATATTCGGCTGCGAGGAGGCTGAGTTCAGGAGACACTATATGGACAGCTTCAGCCTCTTTGTCATGAAGGATGACAGGAAGAGGATCAGGGATTTCGTAGATGCCCAGATACAGTTCTTCGATCAGGTGGAGCTGACATACAGGGTGCTGAACCTGGTGGATGAGATACAGTGGATCAGCCACAGGGCGACTCTTATCAGGCATGATGACGGCTCGAGATCCTTCTTCTGCATACTCACGGATATCACCGAGCAGAAGGCCATACAGAATCAGCTGCAGTCCACGAACGAGCAGCTCTACATGGAGACCGAGAGGTTCAAGCTCATAGAAGAAGCCATAGACAACATCGAGTATGACTACAATGTGGACTCGGATACCCTGTCCGTATCAATGAAGGACAACAGGGGCATCAGGCACTGGAAGAATGTGGAGCAGGCCTTTAAGAGCGGACATGTGTATGAGGTCATATATGAAGATGACGTTCCTGTGGTGAGGTCTGTCTTCGACAATGCCCTGAAGAATCCGGGCAAAGGAGCGGTAGAATACAGGATGCCCGACAGTGACGGCAGGCTCGTGTGGTACAGGCTGAACTATGCGTCATTCGATAAGAACGACCGTATCATAAGGATCGTGGGGTCAGCGAAGGATATCACAGAGGAGAAGCTGGAGCAGGAGAGACTCCGTACCGAGGCCGAAAGAGACGGCATGACGGGGCTGATGAACAAGACCGCCATGCAGCTCTCCGTGGCAGCACAGCTTGGCAAGAGCGATTTTAATGACTGCCATGCCCTTTTCATGATCGATACGGACAACTTCAAATCAGTAAACGACACTCTCGGACACGGAGTGGGCGACGATACCATAAAGTTCGTAGCCGAGAACATACAGAACGTGTTCAGGGATACAGACTATATTGGCAGAATGGGCGGAGATGAGTTCATGGTGCTCATGAGCCATACCACCCAGGAGGTCGCGGCAGAGAGGGCAAGGCGGCTCAACGACAAGATAAGGAGCGATGTGAAAAGCGGCAACGACAGTGTGCATATCAGCTGCTCCATAGGGATCGCTTTCTATGCGCGTGACGGAGAGGACTATGACAGCCTGTACAGGTCCGCAGACAGTGCTCTCTACGAGGCAAAAGAAGCAGGCAAGGACTGCTACAGGATATATGGTGCATCCAAATAGAAAGGCGGCCGCCGTAATACTCGCGGCTGCGATGCTTATTACCGCCTGCGGCAGCGGGCGCGAATACACGGATCAGGCAGATGCCCTGATAGAGAACGGTGAATATGCCAAAGCACTGGAGACCCTGGACGTGGCCGAGAACTCCGGTGAGGACATGCGGCTCGTACACAGATCCAGAGGCATAGCGGATATGGGACTGTCCGACTACGAAGCGGCGGAGACTGAGTTCGTACAGTCGCTCTCATCCAATAAAGGCTATGTCCGTGAAATGGATCTGGACACATCTTATTATCTCGCCATATCCCAATACAGACTGGGAAAAGTGAAGGACGCCAATGCGACCTACTCTGCGATACTCGCATTGTATCCGAAGGAGTCCGATGCATATTATCTGAGAGGCAGGACCTACCTGGCGCTTCAGGATAATGACAATGCGAAGTCCGACTTCGACAAGGCCATACGTATCTCGCCCGACGATCCGGATCTGTACATACAGATATACGAAGCACTGTCGGAAGCCGGTCTTTCAGATGACGGGCAGCGGTACCTGAAGAATGCCATGGAGCTCAATACGAAGCTCTCGTATTTCCAGAAGGGCAGGCTGTACTACTGTATGGAAGAGTACGACAAAGCCAAGCAGAGCCTGGAGGCGGCAGTGACAGAGGGCGGCGACTCTCAGGCATCTCTCTATCTGGGGCGGACCTACGAGGCGCTGGGTGATATGAATTACGCGGCATCGCTGTACAGAGAATATCTGGAGACCGACCCGGGCAATGCCCAGGTGCTGAACCAGCTGGGGCTGTGCCTGATGAACCTGGAGGACTATCCGGCTGCACTGGATGCCTTCAGCAAAGGACTCGAGACGGGTGACCCCGCAATGGATCAGTCGCTCCGCTTCAATCAGGTGGCGGCATATGAGTACATGGGGGACTTCACCAAGGCCAGGAACCTGATGGAGGACTACATGGAGAAGTATCCTGACGATCAGGAAGCACAAAGAGAAAACGAATTTCTTTCCACGAGGTGAGCAGCGGAATGTTTTATGTATTAAAAAGAGACGGCAAGAAGACCGACTTCGATATCTCGAAGATCAATGATGCGATAATAAAGGCTTTCGTGGCATGCGAGAAGCAGTACAACAGTGACATCATCGATCTGCTGGCACTGAGGGTCACGGCAGACTTTGAAGACAAGATCGTAAACGATGCCATAGGAGTGGAGGACATACAGGACTCCGTGGAGAAGGTGCTGAATCAGGCGGGCTTCACGGAAGTAGCCAAGGCCTATATCCTGTACAGGAAGCAGAGAGAGAATGTAAGGAACATGAACTCCGCCATCCTGAACTACAAGGATGTGGTGAATTCCTATGTGCATAACGAGGACTGGAGAGTAAAGGAAAACTCTACGATCACCTATTCTGTGGGAGGACTGATACTGTCCAACTCCGGAGCGGTCACGGCGAATTACTGGCTCTCCGAGATATATGATCAGGAGATCGCGAATGCGCACAGAGACTGCGACATACACATACACGATCTGTCCATGCTCACGGGGTACTGTGCCGGCTGGTCACTGATGCAGCTGATACAGGAAGGACTCGGGGGGATAAAGGGCAAGATCTCATCATCGCCTGCAAAGCATCTCTCGGTGCTCTGCAACCAGATGGTCAATTTCCTTGGCATAATGCAGAACGAATGGGCCGGAGCCCAGGCTTTCTCTTCGTTCGATACATATCTGGCTCCTTTCGTGAGAGCGGACAACCTCTCATACAGGGAGGTGAAGCAGTGCATCGAATCCTTCATCTTCGGAGTGAACACTCCCTCGAGATGGGGCACCCAGGCTCCCTTCACCAACATAACGCTGGACTGGACGGTGCCGGATGACCTGGCGGAGATGCCCGCGATCGTGGCGGGCAAGCCTCAGGACTACCGCTATAAGGACTGCAAGAAGGAAATGGATATGATAAACCGCGCTTTCATCGAGACCATGATAGAGGGAGATGCGGACGGAAGGGGGTTCCAGTATCCCATTCCCACCTACTCGATCACGAAGGACTTCGACTGGTCGGAGACGGAGAACAACAGGCTGCTCTTCGAGATGACCAGCAAGTACGGGACACCCTACTTCTCCAACTACGTGAACTCCGATATGAAGCCCTCCGATGTGAGATCCATGTGCTGCAGGCTGAGGCTGGATCTGAGGGAGCTGCGTAAAAAGAGCGGCGGCTTCTTCGGCTCGGGTGAGTCGACGGGATCCATAGGTGTGGTGACACTGAACATGCCGAGACTGGCATACCTTTCGATGAATGAAGAGGACTTCTTCACCAGACTCGACAGGCTGATGGACCTCTCGGCGAGATCTCTCAAGATAAAGCGCAACCTGGTGTCCAAGCTTTTGGACGAGGGTCTGTACCCCTATACCAAAAGGTATCTGGGATCTTTCAGGAACCACTTCTCGACCATAGGACTCGTGGGAATGAACGAGGCCTGCCTGAACGCGAACTGGATAGGCAAGGACCTGACCCACGACGAGTCGCTGGCCTTTACCAAAAAGGTGCTGAAGCATATGAGAGAGAGGCTGGTGGGATATCAGGAGCAGTACGGAGATCTCTACAACCTCGAGGCTACTCCGGCGGAGAGCACCGCATACAGGCTGGCAAAGCACGACAGGATCAAGTATCCGAACATCATCACTGCAGGTGAACCGGGAGAGACACCGTACTATACCAATTCCTCCCACATGCCGGTGGGATATACGGATGATATATTCGAGGCTCTGGACAAGGAAGACGAGCTGCAGACGCTATATACATCGGGGACGGTGTTCCATGCCTTCCTCGGAGAGAAGCTGCCGGACTGGAAGGCGGCTGCGGAGCTGGTAAAGACCATATCCGACAACTATAAGCTGCCGTATTATACCATCACTCCCACCTACTCGGTATGCCCGGAGCACGGCTATCTGGCGGGGGAGCAGAAGGTGTGCCCGAAGTGCGGCAAATCGTGTGAGATATACTCCAGGATCACTGGCTACTACAGACCGGTGCAGAACTGGAATGACGGCAAGACACAGGAATTCGAAGACAGGAGAACCTATGATATCCAGACTGATAGATAAGATAACCGATAAGAAGGCACCGATAGTCGTGGGACTGGATCCCAATCTGAAGTTCGTGCCGGAAAAGCTGAAGAGGACTGCGACAGAGGAAAAGGGAGAGAGTCTCGAGGCAGCGGCGGAAGCCGTGCTGGCGTTCAACAAAGCCATTGTGGATGCCACATATGATCTGATCCCTGCGGTGAAGCCTCAGATAGCGATGTACGAGCAGTTCGGCATCCCGGGACTTGCGGCATACAAGGAGACGGTGGACTACTGTCATGAAAAGGGACTGATCGTGATCGGTGACGTGAAGAGAGGCGATATAGGCTCCACCTCGGAGTCCTACGCCATAGCTCATCTGGGTGAGATACAGGTTGGAGAGAAGAAGCTGAAGCCCTTCGACGAGGACTTCGCCACAGTGAATCCCTATCTAGGGAGCGACGGAGTGAAGCCCTTCGTGGATGTGTGCAACAGATGTGACAGAGGGATATTCGTGCTGGTGAAGACCTCCAATCCTTCCAGCGGAGAGTTTCAGGACAGGCTGATGGACGGCAGACCTCTGTACGAGCATGTGGCCGACAAGGTGCGTGAGTGGGGAGAGGACTCCATGGACGGAGCCTACAGCAATGTGGGAGCCGTAGTGGGAGCTACCTATCCTGAGCAGGGGGAGATAGCGAGGAAGCTGATGCCTCATACCTATATCCTTGTGCCGGGCTACGGGGCGCAGGGAGGCAAGGCGGAGGACCTGAAGGCCTTCTTCAACAGAGACGGACTGGGAGCCATAGTCAACTCCAGCCGCGGCATCATAGCAGCCTACACGAAGGATCCATACAGGGAGAGATTTGATGAGGAGCATTTCGCCGATGCATCAAGAGAAGCTGTGAAGGATATGATAGAGGATATAAACAGAGTACTGTAATATTATACTTACAAGGAGGCATGAACTATGGACAACAATGTCGCCGTAAGTGCAAATAACGTGAACGTAAAGAATTTCGCGAGATCGTATTTCTGCTTTTTGATAATCTTAGGGATACTGGCCGGGATCGCAGCTGCAACGGGGGCCGGTGCACTGATAGCCTCATCAATGTGACACAGGATGATGACCAGACTGAACCTTTTCAGAAACGACATAAAGGAAATGATGCTGCCGGGGGTTTTGATCCTGGCATATTATATCGGGATGATGCTGCTCTTTCGCAGGGTGTGTCCTTTTCTCATGCTCACGGGATATCCCTGCCCGGGATGCGGGATGACCAGGGCACTTCTGTGTACGCTCACGGGGAGGTTCACGGAGGCGGTCACCTACAACGCTACGGTCTTTTTATGGATCGCCCTGGCGGTCTATCACGGAGTCTGCCGGTATGTCCTGATGAAGAAGCCGGCATACGGCAATGTGCTGATGATCATCGCGGGCTGCCTGACCATAGCATATTATATCTACCGTATGATCTGTATCTATCCGGAGGGTCCAGTGATGATCCACTCCGACCGTAATCTGCTGAACTTCCTGAAGGAGATGTTCATTCGATGAGGTCCTTTTTCGGAGGAGACTGCGCTGTGGCGCAGTTTCCTGCATTTGTGTATAATGGGACAGGCAGACGGGATTCACAGAAGAGGATGTGTGAAAATGGAAAGATATAAAGAAGAGTTTATAGAGTTCATGCTGGAGTGTGAGGTGCTGAGATTCGGGGACTTCACCACCAAGAGCGGGAGGAAGACACCGTTCTTTGTGAATACGGGGTATTACCGTACCGGAGGACAGCTGCAGAAGCTGGGAAAATACTACGCAAAGGCGATAGCGGATGCGTTCGGTACGGACTTCGACGTGCTCTTCGGTCCGGCATACAAGGGGATACCCCTGACGGTGGCGACGACAATAGCCCTCTCGGAAGAGTACGGTGCAGAGGTACGTTACTGCAGCAACAGAAAAGAGATCAAGGATCACGGCGACAAGGGGATACTCCTGGGAGGTCCCATAAGGAACAAGGATAAGATAGTGATCATAGAGGACGTGACGACTGCAGGGACATCCATCAAGGAGACCCTGCCGATAATACAGGCACAGGGCGATGTAGAGGTGGTCGGCATGTGCGTGTCTGTGGACAGACAGGAGAGAGGCGAGACAGAGAAGTCTGCACTTTCCGAGATATCAGACACGTACGGATTTCCGACGAAGGCCATCGTCACCATGAGCGAGGTCACGGATTATCTGGTGAGCCATGAGGTGGACGGCAGAAGGATAATCGACGATGAGTTGAAGACCGCAATATACGCTTACTATGCACAGTACGGTGCAAAGTGAATGTTCGAGAAGAGATACAGATTTACAAGTAATAAACATTCTACCAGGGGACTGATGGCACTCGTGTACGGCACGATGTCATTGGTCTCATTCATTCTGGCGGTCAGTCTTACGGTGGCGGACAAGGCACAGAACGCCTCACGTATGGGGGCGGCAGGGTTTATCGCGATGATATTCGGATTCATAGGGATAGCGCTGGGAAGCACTGCGCTGGGAGAGAGCGATGTGTTCCCTATCCTGCCGAGACTGGGATTTGCGGCATCCGTCATAGCGGTGCTCTGCTGGGGAGGGATAATATATGTCGGCATCACCGGACTATGAGCTGCTGAAGGAGAGGAGCGAGCTGGCCGGATACAGACTGCTTTCTCTTGCAGGAGAGTGCATCCTGCCCGAGCCCTATGGGGAATACTTCAGGAAAGAAGCGGACTTCCTGCTCCACGGCACGTATGATGACCTGCTGCCCGGAGCGTATGACAGATCCTATACCAATCCCGCATATGCGGTATCCCTATTCGGTGAGAGGATGGGGAAGCTGCTTTCATTCCTTGCATATGAACTCACATCCGTCATCCCCATGAGAGCCGAGGGAGATATCCGGCTGGAGGACAGGACCATCCTCTGCGAGCTCTTCCTGGAATGCTATACCGCATTCATGGCAGAGAGTGCAGACACTATCGGAGACGGCGACAGCGGATCGGCCCCGGATCCGAATATCCCGGATACGCTTGCCGGTGATCTCCATTCCATCATACGAAACTTCATAACCGACTATACCGATGTCACGGTAGCGGACAGGATAAGAGATCTGGTGGATCCCTCGAGAGACTTCGCAAGGAGGATCATCATGGAGGCGGATCTGTCGGATCCGGCATATCTGGATCTCTTCGGAGAATACGTGAGCGAGGACACGAGACGCCTGGCAGGCTTCCTTGCGACCCTGCCCGAAGAAGATATACGTTCCATGGCGGGCACCTTCACGGGTGGCTTCATCAAGGGCTTCGAGACCACCGGAAAGGATATTTCGAAGAAGAAGACCGTGAACATCAGGTATGGGCTGGGGTTCGAAAGGCTGGTAAGGGCGTCTGTCGAAAGCTTCAGGGAAGCGGGACTGGATGTGACCATATACAGAAGACCTCTGCATGCAGCGGTACGGAACGGTCTGACCCGCATAGGATACAGCGGGGACCCTGTCAATGAGCAGATGGACTACGACCACAGAGAGGATGAGGCACTTTTTCTCGACAAGGCATATGCGGAGCGCAAGCTGGAGGTGGCAAGGGCGGCCTTCGAGGAAGTAAAGGAAATGGCGGCGGTCTTTGCGGGACCGGCGGTAATGGAACGCTTCGGGATGCACGACTTCGAACCGGTGAACCACAGGGAGAGCTGGTCACTGTCTGACGAGCAGCGGCAGCTCGCGAATACGACAAAGGCAAGATATGCCCAGATACAGAATGAGTATATCGATCCTGAGGGCAGATCCTATACCATCATCTCTTATCCGGTGCCGGAGATAGGGGCGGACTTCGAAGAGATATTCAAAGAAACGGTTAACATAAATACGTTGCCGTATATGCGCTACCAGGAGATGCAACAATGCATCATTGTGGAGCTTGAAAAGGGAGAAACTGTTGAAATAAAGGGAAAAGGCGAGAACCATACCGACTTGAGGATAAGCCTTGCGAAACCGGTAGACATAACTCGTCAGGCTGTGTTTGAGAACTGTGTGGCGGATGTTAACATACCTGTGGGAGAGGTGTTCACCTCACCTGTACTGACGGGAACGGACGGACTCCTGCACGTGTCGCAGGTCTATATCAACGGACTGGTATTCAGGGATCTGAAGATCTCTTTCCGGGACGGATACGTCACTGACTACTCCTGCGCAAATTTCGGCACGGAGGAAGAGAACAGGAGATACGTGGAAGAGAACATCCTGCACGGCCATGGGACACTTCCCATGGGGGAGTTTGCCATAGGCACCAATACGACAGCATATGCCATGGCAAAAAGGTACGGGATATTCGATAAGCTTCCTATACTGATAGCCGAAAAGACCGGACCACATTTCGCTGTGGGAGATACCTGTTACTCCAGGGAAGAGGATATACGCACCTTCAACCCTGACGGCAGGGAGCTCATGGCCAAGGACAATGAACACACACTGAAATACAGAAAGAGTGAGCCTGTAAAGGCATACTATAACTGCCACACCGATATCACCATACCATATGAAGAGCTGGGAGAGATCGCAAGTGTCGACAAAGACGGGGAAAGACATTGCATCATAAAGGACGGTGCCTTTGTCGTACCCGGGGCAGAAGATCTGAACACACCTCTAAACAATCTTTTCTGACCGGCGCAGGAAAATACCCTCCCGGGCAATAACCCGGCGAAAAAACACAATATTTAGTTGAAATAACCTGACAGATGTGCTATATTTGCCAAAATGAAAGGTTACATAATATATATTTGCCAATTTTCAGGCTGAATCGTATACATGAATGTATATGAGTGACCAAAAACAGCAGGAGGTTATTGTATGAAGACAAGAAAGAAAATATCGTTAATTCTGGCGATGGTGCTCTCGCTGGCGATATTCGTTCAGAATATCAATGCGCTGAGAGTCGTCATGGCTGCGGAGCCTGACGAGGAGGAGGAGATCCTCTGGGATGACGGCGACGACGGTGATGACGGCGATAATGGTAATGCTTCAGAGGAGGCATCCAGGGCAGCAGAGGAGGCATCCAGGGCAGCAGAGGAGGCATCCAAAGCGGCGGAGGCATCCAGCGCAGCCCAGGCATCGGAGCAGGCTGCCAAAGAGGAAGCCGAGAGAAAGGCAAAAGCCGAAAAGGAAGCCTATGAAGCACAGCAGGCCAAGGCTGCGGAGGAAGCCCAGAAGAAAGCAGCTGCAGATGCAGCAGCCCAGGCAGTGCTGAAGAAAAGCGAAGAGGAAGCCAAAAAGAGCGAAGAGATGAAGAAGAAGATGGCCGAAACTGCCTCAGGCAACAAATCCGGCGATCAGACTAATGTATTTGCACTTACTGCAAGCGTACAGAAGATCGACTTCGGCAAGGATGTTCCGGGAGCTCAGAGGACCACTGAATCCGTGACCATCACCAATACAGGATCCGAGAAGGTCACCCTCAAGACCGGAGAGAGTGATCCCGACAAGGCATTCACCTGCAGCATGGCCGAGCCGAAAACAGAGCTGAATCCCGGTGAGACTGTAAAGTACCTTGTGACAATGTCATCGTCGCTCGACTCGGGAACCTATAAGGGAACCCTCATGGTGACAGATGCCGTGAAGGATCCGAACTTCATGAAGGGAGCCAGGGTGGCGCTCCAGGGAACCGTATCAGACAAGCCTGTAGTGGTGGAGAACGTGATAGTCAGCCCCGGAAAGATCACTCTCGCGGTAGGTGATGAGGTGACATTCACTGCCGAGGTGAAGGGAACAGGCCAGGTGAGCCAGGATGTGAAGTGGTTCGTGCAGGGCCAGAAATCCAGCAAGACCAAGATAGGAAGTGACGGAAATCTCAATATCGCAGCAGACGAGACATCACAGCAGATACAGGTCTATGCGGTATCCGTAGCGGATAACACAAAGAGGGGATATGCAACGGTATCTACCCAGAAGGGCGGATACAATGTCAGCGCATATGCAGACCCTTCGAACGGAGGAACCGTGACCGGAGGCGGTGCGGTGATACAGGGCGGATCGGTGACCCTGTCTGCAATACCCAACAAGAATTATTACTTCGCAGGATGGGTACAGAACGGAAAGACCGTATCCACAGCAACGAACTACACCATATCGAATGTACAGTCCAACCTGAGCGTGGCAGCCAAGTTTGAAAGGAACTACGTGACCGTGGATCTGAGGAGGAACACGGATGACGGAGGTACGGTAGCCGGAGGCGGCAAGATAACCTACGGAGACAGCACCACCATATCGGCAAAGGCATACAGCGGATATGTATTCACAGGATGGAAGGAAGACGGAGATATCATAAGCCGTGATGCTTCCCTCAAGCTGAAGGATCTGAAGCATGACAGGAAGATCACAGCCATGTTCGAAAGGACATCTCATACCCTCACTCTTTACGCTTCTCCTGCTGAGGGCGGTACGGTGAGCGGCGGAGGAACCTTCGCCATCAACCAGGGAACAGTGGCAAAGGCAGTACCCGCGTCGGGATATTCTTTCGTAGGCTGGCAGATAAACGGACAGATAGTGAACAGAGATGCTACAGTGAAGATAGACAAGCTTGAGTCTGACTACACATGTACGGCTGTCTTCATCAAGACAGGAGTCTCAGTATACGAGATCTCTGCAGGAGTGGCGACTACCGGCGGAGCGATATCACCCGCAGGCCTGACTTCAGTGACTCAGGGACAGAACGTGACATACAAGATCACTCCCAAGGCCGGCTATGCGATCCTTGCGGTGGCAGTGGACGGTGTACAGGTGGGACCTGTGAACAGCTATACTTTCTCCAACGTGCAAGGCAACCACACGATAGCGGCAGCCTTCCTGCTGACAGATGCCGGCAAGGCTACAGCAGCTGCATCGGGTCAGAAGGTGCAGAGCAACAAGGTAGAGAAGATAGCAAAGACAGAGGCCAATACGGCTACGGCTCAGTCGACCGTCAAGCTGGAGGATGCGGTATCCGGAGGCAGCGGAGATGAGTTCGTGGAGGAGATGCCGGATATAGAGAGCATAAACGTACCCACAGACGAAGAACTGGGAATAGACGCTGAAGAGGACGAGGATGATGTGCCTACACCCGTGACCCAGCTCATGGGAGTGTCGCGCCGTGAGGCAAGGGAGATGGCTGCAGTAGGAAACGGCCTGCCGATACTGGATGCATCGTTCACGGCAGGAACATTCGACTCGGCAGTAGACAATACCATGGAGCCTGTCAACAAGCACGGTATAGACTATGCGAACATGACACCGGAAGAGATCATGATGGCATCGGATGAGGATATCAATCCCAGCCTGCCCAACCTGGATGTGGTGGTGGACAGGATGCTCACCCCTGATGAGCTCATAGCCATAGTGGACGGAGCAGTCGGAAATGTGGCTATAAGCGTCACAAAGCAGGCTGACGTGGACGAAGCCACCAAGAAGATCATGAAGAATGCTGTAGGCAACAAGCCGCTGCAGTACTTCGATATCACTATGCTGAAGACACTGAACGGCAACACTCAGAAGGTCGAGGAGCTTCCGGAGGCAATGGAAGTGATCATCGAGGTGCCTGACAGTATCTACAAGAAGGGCATGAACTACTCAGTGCTCAGAGTACATAACGGTGAGCTGACCATTCTCCCGGATCTGGATGATGATCCCAAGACCATCACTTTCCGTACGGACCGCTTCTCATCATATGCCATAGCACAGGAAGTGGCATCGTCGAGAGATCTGGTCAAGTGGCTCGCTGCCGGATCGATCATCGCACTCGGTGTGGCTATCACCTGCTTCTGCATACTGATAATGCATCAGGCAAAGATGCGCAGGATGAGAAGAAAGGCGAGAGCTGAGCAGAAGAGAAGAGACGAAAGATACGACAGGTATTAAATAAAAAACCGGAAGACATTCCTGCGCCTTAAAGGTGCAGGAATGTTTTGCGTTATATACGGAGGATTGAGTTGAACAAAGTCAGATATATTGAAGTGGATATGCTTAAGGCACTGTGCATCGTATGTATGATCTTTAACCATGTATATGAGGAGCTTGCGGCAGACCCGGGTGGACCGTATGTATTCTTCGATCTGTCGAGCACCTTCCTGGGGGCGGCTTCATTTATGCTGTGCATGGGGATAGGGATGCGCCTCGCCAGACATCAGGAGCCTAAAGAATACGCCGTGAGAGGTTTCGAACTGCTCACTGTGGGACAGCTGCTGAACATCTTCAGAAGTGCACTACCTGCTCTGATAGGATATGCCATGACGGGGAGATCATACTTCCTTTCGAATGTCATGCTGGTATTCCAGGCAGACATCCTGACTTTTGCGGGTCTGGCATTTCTCCTGGTGGCACTCCTGAAGAAAGCACATGTCTCCGACAGGTGGATGGTGGTGATCGCGCTCGCCATGAACATCCTGAACTACGTGCTCTATCTTACCGTCGAGCCGCCTTCAAACTTCCTTGTGAGTCAGTTTCTGGGATTCTTCATAGTGACGGATGCGGAGTCTTTTTTCTCGCTGTCGGCATATTTCGTCTTTGTTGCCATAGGGTACTGGATAGGCGGTATCTATCCCGATATAAAAGACAGGAAGGCAGCGGCGTATAAGGTGCTGATGGTGGGAGTGCCCACGATCGTGATCTACTACGCGATAAGGATAAATGTGGCCATACCTTTTTATCCGGAGTTTAACAGCGATGAGCAGTATATACTGAACCAGGGGACCGATGCATTGGCCAACACTATGGTGGCGATAGCGGTGCTGGCAGTGTTCTGTCTAATATCAGACAGGCTCGGGGAGAGGGCAAAGGCTGTGACAGAGCATCTTTCAAGAAATATCAACCAATACTACTGCGTGAGCTATATGCTGATCATGCCTCTGTTGACAATTATGCTCGCGATACGGGAGGGGTATATGCCGGGCTGGGTGATACCGACTCTTTATGCAGTGTTCGTACTGATCGCGACAAACGGCATCATAGTGCTGAACGACAGATACGTGCATTTTCATGTGGTCACACTAAAGGGGCGGATGAGGAGAGTGGTCTTCGCTCTGATATGGGTCGTATCAGTGATCATAGTGATATACACCTACCCCAGGATCACGGAGTACGCCACGGTCTGGAACGGATACCTTCTGCCGTAGGGGGATACGGATGACGATAGAGATTACGGAGAAGACATCCGAAGGGAGTGATCCTGTCTTCGTACAACCTGCTGAATGCAGCATCGGTACAGGTAAAGATGCAGGATGTGACATACGAAGACAGGAATCTGCTGATAGTGCCTCTCTTCCATATACTGGGACTCGTGGTATGCTTCCTGCCTTGTGCCATGACGGGGGCAGAGCTTATCATACCCGATGACATCCGCACCGATACACTGATAAGGGTGATGAAAAAAGAGGAGTGCACACTGCTACATTCAGTGCCTACCATGATCATAGCCCTGCTGAACAATAAGAACTTTGACCCTGCATCCTTCGGGAGTCTTCGATGTACCTTCCTGGCGGGAGCTGCCGCCTCAGAGAGCCAGCTGCGGCTTTTCAGGGAAAAGCTGCCGGGCGATCACTTCATGATAGGGTACGGGCTCAGCGAGATGGCACCCGTGAGCTCGACTCTGTATGAGGACAGCGATGAGCATATACTGCATACTGTCGGAAGACCCATAGAGAATATAGAAGTGAAGATCCGGGACAGGGATACAGGAGAGGAAATGCCTCAGGGTGAGAACGGAGAGATACTGATACGGGGCTTCAATCTGATGACCGGTTATTACAAGGTGCCGATAGAGGAGCAGGCCATCGATGAGAACGGCTGGCTGCAGACGGGAGATAGGGGACACCTCGAAGAAGACGGGTATCTGGTCCTCTCCGGCAGATACAAGGAGCTGATCATCAGAGGCGGGGAGAACATCATGCCTCAGGAGGTCGCCGATGCGGTGAGCGCATTGGAGGGTGTCAGGGACGTGAAGGTAGTCGGGGTGCCGAGTGATTTCTTCGGCGAGGAGGTATGTGCCTGTCTGTGTATCGACAGAGGAGCCACTTTCGACGAGGATGAGGCAAGAAGAAAGCTGAAGGAGAACCTGGCGAAATACAAGATACCGTCATACTTCCTTATATACGACAAGTTCCCGACTCTGGCCTCGGGCAAGGTGGATGCGGTGGCTCTGAGGAAGGACGCGGCGGAAAAGGTCGGGAAAAGGGATCCGGCGGAGGAATGAGCCGTGCAGGCTTTGACCATGGGGATAGATGACTGTATAATGGGTGAGCGTAGAAAAGACGGATAAAGCCGCCGGATCGGGAGGTATATCGACCGGACGGCTGACAGGAGGGAACATGTCTAAGATCGGCATAGTAATGGGATCTGACTCCGATATCGCAAAGATGTCGAAGGCAGCGGAGATCCTGGAAGAATTTGGGATAGAATACGAGATGCGGATAATCTCCGCACACCGTGAGCCGGATGAGCTCATAGAGTGGTGCAGGAGTGCAAAGGATAACGGGATAAGAGTCATCATAGCGGGAGCAGGTATGGCAGCGGCGCTGCCGGGGATGTGTGCGGCTCTCTTTAACGGACCCGTGATAGGGGTGCCTCTTTCGGCAAAGGTACTGGACGGACAGGATGCTCTGTACTCCATGCTGCAGATGCCTCCGGGAGTACCGGTGGCGACAGTCGCAATAGACGGAGCGAAGAATGCAGGAATACTGGCAGTCCAGATAATCAGTGCCGGAGATGGGGCCGAGGCGGAGAGGATAGCCGGAAAGCTCGCGGAATACAAGAGGACGATGAAAGAGGGCGTGATGAAGAAGGATGCGCGTCTTCAGGAGACGGGTTACAAAGGATTTACGGAATCCGGCAAATGAGATATCGTCGGAAAGGATGAACGATACGGGCGGCGGACTGCAGATGCAGCCGCCGCTCTTTCATTGAAAAGCGGGGGGATTTTCTTTATTGCACCTATATTCTTATATGTTATAATATCTTGGTTGCTTTATCGAAAAATGATAGTTGATACGGAGGACAGATATGGATTATAAATCCGCCGGTGTGGACATAGAGGCAGGCTACAGGTCTGTAGAACTGATAAAGGACTATGTCAAAGCCACGGGCCGGCCCGAGGTGCTGGGAGGACTCGGAGGCTTTTCGGGCGCTTTCAGCCTCAGGAGTATAAAGGATATGGAAGATCCCGTTCTTCTTTCGGGAACTGATGGGGTGGGTACCAAGATCAAGCTCGCCTTCATCATGGACAAGCACGATACCATAGGTATAGACTGCGTCGCGATGTGCGTGAACGATGTCGCCTGTGCGGGGGGAGAGCCGCTCTACTTCCTTGATTATATTGCCTGCGGCAAGAACTATCCCGAGAAGATAGCGCAGATAGTAAAGGGAGTGGCTGAAGGCTGCAAGATGGCAGGAGCTGCCCTGATCGGCGGCGAGACGGCAGAGCACCCCGGGCTGATGCCCGAGGACGAGTACGACCTCGCAGGATTTGCCGTAGGCGTGGCAGACAGAAAAGACATCATAGACGGGAGTACCATACGTCCGGGGGACACCCTGATAGGGATAGCTTCATCGGGTGTGCATTCCAACGGCTTCTCGCTGGTACGCAAGATATTCAGGATGGATGAGCAGTCGCTCTCGAGGTACTACGACGATCTCGGGTGCTCGCTGGGAGACGCACTGATCACCCCGACCATCATATATGTAAAAGCGCTCAAAGGACTGAAGGATGCCGGGATAAAGGTGAAGGGGTGCTCGCATATCACCGGAGGGGGATTCTATGAGAATATCCCGAGGATGCTGCCCGAGGGCACATCGGCAAGGATAGACAAGAAGTCCTACCCGGTGCCGCCCATATTCACGCTGATGCAGGCAGAAGGCAGGGTCGAAGAGAGGATGATGTACAATACCTACAACATGGGACTGGGCATGGTGCTGGCTACGGACAGCGCCGATGCGGATGCCGCCGTGGCTGCCATAAATGCGGCCGGAGAGAAAGCCTATATCGTGGGAGAGGCAGTATCCGGAGACAAGAGCGTGGAGCTGTACGAAGCATGAGCAATGCTGACGGCACTTCATTCAGGATAGCGGTACTGGTATCGGGCGGAGGTACGAACCTCCAGGCCATAATAGATGCAATAGCTTCCGGCAGGATAAGCAATACGAAGATCGTACGGGTCATAAGCAACAAGAAGGATGCCTATGCCCTGGAGAGGGCCGCGAAGGCCGGGATAGAGTCGGCAGCTGTCAGCAGAGCGGACTACCCGGATAAGGAAAGCTTTGAGAAGGCACTGCTTAGTGCGGTGGATGATGCGAAGGCAGACCTCATAGTGCTGGCAGGATTCCTGGTGGTGCTTCCGGCGGAGCTGACGGATAGGTATGCAGGCAGGATCATCAATATACATCCATCGCTCATACCGTCTTTTTGCGGCAAAGGCTATTACGGCCTCAGGGTGCATGAAGAAGCACTGAAAAGAGGAGTGAAGGTCACGGGAGCCACCGTGCATTTCGTGGACTCGGGCTGCGATACCGGCCCGATCATCGCACAGAAGGCAGTGTACATTGAGGAGGGCGATACTCCCGAAGTATTGCAGAGACGTGTGATGGAGCAGGCGGAATGGGTGATACTGCCGCAGGCCATTGATGACATTGCGAACGGACGTATAGAGTGTGACAGCTCAGGCAGAGTGGTACGGAAAGGATGAGGAGCAGATGAATGTCTTGATAGTAGGCGGAGGCGGCAGAGAACATGCGATAGCATATGCCGTGTCACAGAGCCCTAAAGTAGATAAGCTGTACTGTGTGCCGGGTAACGCCGGGATAGCGGGGCTCGCAGAGTGCGTGGATATAAAGGTGATGGAGTTCGAGGAGGTCGCCAGGTTTGCGAAGAAGATCAAGGCGGATCTTGTGATAGTGGGACCCGACGATCCTCTGGCAGGCGGCATCGTGGATGTGCTGGAGAAGGCGGGACTCCGTGTCTTCGGACCTGCGAAGAACGCTGCCATACTGGAGGGGAGCAAGGCTTTCTCCAAGGATCTGATGAAGAAATACAATATACCTACGGCACAGTATGAGGTGTTCGATAATGCGGCTGACGCTCTCAAGTATCTGAACGATGCGAAGCTGCCTATCGTGCTGAAGGCAGACGGACTGGCTCTGGGCAAGGGAGTGCTCATATGCAACACCCTGGAGGAGGCGAGATCGGGCGTGAAAGAGATCATGCTCGACAAGAAGTTCGGAACGGCAGGCAACAAGCTCGTGATAGAGGAATATATGACCGGACGCGAGGTCTCGGTGCTCACCTTCTGCGACGGCAAGACAATAAAGGTGATGAGCTCCGCGCAGGATCACAAGAGGGCAGGGGACGGAGATACCGGCCTCAATACCGGAGGTATGGGTACGTTTTCGCCTTCACCCTTCTATACAAAGAAGATAGACGACTTCTGCAGGAAGAATATATACAAGCCTACAGTGGAGGCCATGGCTTCCGAGGGCAGGCCCTTCAAGGGCGTGATCTTCTTCGGTCTGATGCTCACCGAGGACGGTCCGAAGGTGCTGGAATATAACGCGAGGTTCGGTGATCCCGAGGCACAGGTGGTACTGCCCAGGATGAAAAATGATATAATCGATGTGATGGAGGCGTGTGTGGACGGCACTCTCGGCAAGATCAAGCTGGAGTTCGAGGACAATGCGGCTGTCTGTGTGATGCTGGCATCGAAGGGATATCCGGAAAAGTACGAGAGAGGCTTCCTGATCGAGGGGCTCGAAAACTTCGAGGGGAAGGAAGGCTACTATGTCTTCCATTCCGGCACGAAGAAGACCGGCAAGGGAATAGTGACGAACGGCGGAAGAGTGCTGGGTGTCACGGCCAAGGGAGCCACCCTCAAAGAGGCAAGAGAGAATGCGTACAAAGCGACGGAGTGGATAAGCTTTGATAACAAATACTTCAGACATGATATAGGTAAGGCAATAGATGAAGCATAGTATGAGGAGAAACGAGAAGATGAGATTACACAGGTTGGCAAGAAAACTGACAGTCATAACGGTAGCTGTGGCACTGATGTGCCAGACGGCAGCGACCGCGACAGCATACGCGGACGAGAACGTGGAGGAAGCACCTGCACCGGAAGAGGGTGCGGAAGGCGGAGAGCTCCCCGAGGGAGAGCTTCCCCTGCCGGAAGACGGGGCGGCTGAAGGAGAGGCTGCACCTGCTGATGCGGTCACACCCGGCTCCATCATGGCAAATAACGGAATGTATATAGCGAACACATTCCCGGATTCATATCTGCCCTCGGGCTTCAGGAAGCAGACAGTGGCCTATCAGGGACAGAACGTGGATCTGGCTTATATGGATGCATCGGGCGGAGCGGTGACCCTTGCTTACCTCACGGATGCTACGGGATCCTTCGGAGACTTTTATCTGTGCGATACAGCTACAGCGACCATGTCGGATTATGTGAGGTTCGAGGGAGGCAACGACAGATTCCTGATAGTGCTCAATCCTTCCGGAGTATCGGTCCCTGACGGATTCGTGCCCGCTTCACTTACCGTAAACGGCAAGTCTGTACAGGCATGGGTGTATTCGGAGGACGGCGATTCCTCGTCGGAAGATGACAAGGACGATGACAAAAAGAAGGATGAAGATAAGGAAAAAGATGAGGACAAGAAGGGAGGTCTGCTGGGACTCTTCGGGAGTCTGGCACCGGTAAAGGCATATGCCGGAGAGCTGGATCTGGGAGTCGGTGCAGGTGCCGAGACGGGAGCGCCCGAAGGCGCAGCTCCTGCGACGGTGGACCCTGCGACGGTGGACCCTGCGGCGGCGGATCCTGCGGCGGCGGATCCTGCGGCGGCGGATCCTGCGGCAGTGGATCCTGCGGCAGCACCCGGAGGTGAGACTGAGGTTGCTGATCTTACCTCTTCCTCACAGGCGGCAGGCGGAGAAGCTTCACCCGGAGACTTCTTCCTGATCTACGGTATGGACCAGAGCGGAAGCCAGGGCTTCTATCTCTTCGACTCGGTGGGACAGACATATCAGAGATATGTGGCACTGGGAGCCGGAGAGTCGGACGAGCTCGCTGCTGCAAAGAAGACTGCAAGGACGAGGCTGTTCATAATCTGCGGTCTGGCGGTGCTGGCACTGGTGCTCCTCATACTGGTGATCAATATGGCGCTCTCCGGCAGAAGAGGTGACGATGATTACTATGACTATGATGACGACTATGAGGAGATGAAGCGCAGGGTAGAGAAGAAGTCCAAGAGGAGCAGCGGCGGACTGCGCAGGAACAAGGACTATGACGACGATTATTATGATGACTATGACGATGAAGAAGAAGAGGATGTGAAGGTCTACGACAAGGCTCCTAAGCGCAGCCAGAGGAGAGCGGCCGAGCCGGAGGACGATTATTTCGGAGCAGAGCCCGATCCGGGGCTCCAGCCCAGAAGGAAGGCACCGGCTCAGGACATAGACCTGGACGATGACTTCAGCTTCGACTTCATCAAGAAGTAAGACACAGACGACCGGTAGAGGCAAAAAAGCCAGAGGGTAATAAATTGGACAGATACGATGTGTGCATTATCGGGACGGGACCGGCGGGGGTATCCGCCGCACTGACTGCAAAGATCAGGAATAAGAGCGTGCTGCTCTTCGGAAAGAAGGATCTGTCCAATAAGGTGGTGAAGAGTCATACCATACTGAACTATCCCGGACTCCCCGGAATATCGGGAGAGGACATGGTGAAAGCCATGAGGGATCATCTGGCCTCCATGGAGATAGAGATCACGGAGGAGCAGGTGACCAATGTATATGCGATGGGAGAGTACTTCGCCATACAGGGTGCAAAGAATATGTATGAAGCATCTTCGGTGATACTTGCGACGGGAGTGATGCCGGGGAAGCTGCTGCCGGGTGAGGAGGCAAACCTCGGCAGAGGTGTGAGCTACTGTGCCACCTGTGACGCGGCATTGTATAAAGGAAAAGAAGCCACAGTGCTGGGTTTCTCGCCAAAGGAAGAGGAAGAGGCGGAGTTTCTCGCGGAGGTGGCAGACAGGGTGTATTACATCCCGGTATATGCCGAAGATGTGAAGATATCGGGCGATAATATTGAAGTGATAAAGTGTACGCCCAAGGAGATCCGCAGGGAAGACAACAAAAGCATACTGGTGACAGATGAACGCGAGATAGTATCGGACGGTATCTTTGTCCTCAGGGATGCGGTGTCTCCCGGACAGCTCGTGCCGGGTCTTGAGACCGAGGGTGCACACATAAAGACAGACAGGGATATGTCTACGAGCATAAAGGGACTGTATGCGGCAGGCGACATCACAGGCACGCCGTATCAGGATGCGAAGGCTGTAGGAGAGGGAAACGTGGCTGCGATATCAGCAGTCGGGTATCTGGCTTCGAAGAAAGTGTAGCCTGAAGGTGCACGGAAAGGAGTAGGTGTAAGTATGGTTAATGTGGTCGGTTCTGACAAGTGGTCTGAGGTAGAGGCACAGGATGTGGCAGTGGTGGACTTCAACGCCACTTGGTGCGGTCCGTGCAAGATGATGGCACCTGTCCTGGAAGAGCTCTCGGCAGACTATGACGGCAAGGTGGCTTTCTATGCGATAGATGTGGATGAGAATCCCGATCTGGCACAGAAGTTTTCGGTAATGAGCATACCTAATCTCGTCCTTCTGAAAAAGGGTGAGCTCGCTGACAGTTCAGTGGGATTCGTGCCCAAAGAGGGGCTGAAGGGGTGGATAGACAAGAACCTCTGAAAGGGGCATCAGTATCTGCCGAGTTTGATCTTAAGTATCCTGCGGAGTGAATCGTCGATTCGCTCCGTTTCTATTTTGCCTGAAGATGCAGCGGATAGAACAGCGTTGTATGCTTCGTGGAAATCGGCAGGCATGAGTATGATATCGGCACCTGCGTTGATGGCGGTGACAGCCGCCTCGCCGGGATCCTGATACAGATCCGTCACGGCAGCCATATTGAAGGCGTCGGTAATGACCACCCCGTCGTATCCCATATCCTCACGCAGTATCTCGGTGAGCATCACATGAGAAAGGCTCGCGGGGAGCTCATCTCCGGTGATCTCGGGGAAGGATACATGAGATGCCATGATCATGCGTGCTCCGCCCTCAACGGCAGACTGAAAAGGGACGAGATCGTAGCTGTAAAGATCTTCCCTCGACTTGTCCAGTTTGACTACTGTCTCGTGAGTGTCTCCCGGCACGCTGCCGTGTCCGGGGAAGTGCTTGTAGCAGGCCGTGACCCCGTTGTCCTGAAGACCGGCGGCGAACTGCAGCGCAAGCTGAGATACCAGCTCGGGATCGGATCCGAAAGAGCGGTCACCTATGACGGAGCTCTTCGGCTCGCCGAGCACATCGGCCACAGGAGCGAAGTCGAGATTGAACCCGAGATCGGACATATATCTGCCGATGGTCTCGCCGGCGGAGTAGGCTTTTGCAGGATCTTTGGTCTTGCCGATGGTGGACATGGAGCTCACCTTGTCTACACCGAAGCTGTCGTTGGAGGCTATGCGCACTATGCGCCCTCCCTCTTCGTCGACTGCCAGGAAAGGTGAGATGCCGCATGTATTCTCTATATATGATCTGGTATTGGAGAGCATCTCCTTTGTCTGATCCGGATCCTCCAGATTCTGCGCGAAGTAGATCAGACCGCCCACAGGGTACTCGGAAAGGGCGTTCTGCGTGGTCTCGCCTGCACGGGTCACCACGTCTGTGCCCGTGATCTGCTCAGGAGTCACCATGAAGAGCTGGGCGACTTTCTCCTCAAGAGCCAGGGAATCGATGAGCAGCTCGATATCCTCGTTCGGATCTTCCTCGACCACGTTTTCGGATACTTCGTTCTCCGAGAGTACGGAGGTGTCTACATCTGCATAGCCGTCATCTATTTCTTCTTTTTCCTTCTTTATCCAGATGTCTCCGCTCTCGGAAGGGGCCTCTGAAACGGGCTTCTGCACAGTCTCCTCGACCTTGTCTGCTTTCTTTGAAAAGAGGCCGGTCTCCTTGATGAGATAGTTCGCACCAAAGCCTATGCCGGCTGCGAGACAGCCAAGCATGAGGATAGTGAGGATGAAAGCGAATATCCTCTGGCGTATTACCTTTTTATGGCGTTTCCTGCTGCTCATAACCAATATATTGTATTAAAGATAAGTAAAAAGTCAAGATATGGATAGAGCCCTGCCGGGGGATGTGGTACAATGATACAAAGATCGGAACGATATCACAGACCGGAGAGACAGGATGAGGATAGGACAGGGATATGATGTGCACAGGCTGACGGAGGGCAGAAAGCTCATCATCGGCGGTGTGGATATACCATATGAGAAGGGACTGCTGGGACACTCCGATGCGGATGTGCTGCTGCATGCGGTGATGGATGCGCTGCTGGGAGCTGCCGCCCTCGGGGACATAGGGAAGCATTTCCCGGATACAGATGAGCGGTACAAAGGCGCAGACAGCATGAAGCTTTTGGAAGAGGTTGGGAGAATGCTGGATGAGCGCATGTATTTCATAGAGAATATAGATGCCACCATCATAGCCCAGGCTCCGAAGATGAGACCTTATATCGAAGAGATGAGGAGCAACATCGCCGGTGCGCTGGAGATAGATGTGGACCAGGTGAACGTGAAGGCCACGACGGAGGAGCATCTCGGCTTCACCGGCAGAGAAGAGGGGATCGCGGCATCGGCCGTATGTATCCTGGTCTCACCTGCGGAATATGATCAGAGCGCGGAGGGGAGCTGCTGTGCGGGAGCTTCGGGATGCCCGAGGCATACGATGCAGTAATGGCAGATAAAGAATGCATACAGCATAGGAGGAAAGATATGGGGAACGGATTTGAAGGAAACAAAAACATAATGATACTGGATCACCCTCTGATCCAGCATAAGATAACAAGACTGAGGGACAAGAGCACGGGCACGGCGGAATTCAGAAAGCTCGTCAATGAGATAGCGATGCTGATGGGATATGAGGCATTAAGGGATCTGGAGCTTACGGATATAGATGTGGAGACTCCGATAGAGAAATGCAAATCGCCCGTTATCGCCGGCAGGAAGCAGGCCATAGTTCCCATACTCAGGGCAGGGCTCGGCATGACGGACGGTATACTCCAGCTGCTGCCCACGGCAAAGGTGGGGCATATCGGACTGTACAGGGACGAGGCCACCCACAAGCCCCATTCATACTATTGCAAGCTGCCGAACCCCATAAATGAGAGGGTGATCATAGTGACGGATCCCATGCTGGCCACGGGAGGCTCGGCAGTGGATGCGATCAGGTTCATCAAGGAAAAGGGAGGACAGAAGATCAAGTTCATGTGCATAATAGCCGCTCCGGAGGGGCTGAAGCTGCTTTCCGAGACACATCCGGATGTACAGATCTATGTGGGACATCTGGACAGGCAGCTGAATGAGAACGCATATATCTGTCCCGGACTGGGAGATGCGGGGGATCGTATCTTCGGTACGAAATAAGACTATCCCGGACAGGATGTCAACGGGCGCCGCTTTCTTCGGAAAGCAGGCGCCTTTTTTATATATAGTGGACAGGTATGCCCTATTTGACTATATATAGTGGATGAGTTATACTAATTCAATATTTTTGTAACAAAAGGGAAAACTATGTCTACAGGCAGGCGCAGTGGCAACAACAGAAGGTCCGGGCTCGGTAAATATGAGGAGTATAACGGATTCGGAGAGTTCAACAGAGACAGCTATGTGGGCTTCGATGACGAGGACGTCAAGAGCAGATACGGTGACTATATAGAATTCAGTGATGATGATCTGCAAAGAGGCAGGGACGGCGGCGCGTATTCCGATGATGCCGACTTTGATACGTACGACAACTACGACAGATACGGTGATACATACGAGGATGAGTATGAGGAGTATGAGGACGGGTACGAGGATGAGTATGAGGGCGATGACGGATACGACGAGGATGACGATTACTACTACGATGAGCCTGTAAGGCGAAGGAATGCCGGCGGGAGCAGCCGGAACAGGAGGAGCAGCCGGGACCGCAGCGGCAGGAGCAGCCGCGGAGGCAGCGGACGCAGGACATCAAAGTCAAATGCCGGCGGCAGACCGTCCGGGGAAGCCAGGTCCAAAAGATCGAACGGAAAGGCGGGCAAAAACGGCAAGCCGAAAAAGAAGAGCAAGGCAGGTCTTTTTGTTATCGAGATACTGATATTCCTGATGCTGCTGGGAGCGCTGTTCTTCGTGCTCAAGTGGGACACCGTGGAGAAGGTGGACCTCAAGGAGAGTGAGATATACATCAACGAGGAGCTGAAGCAGGCACTGGACGGCGGCACCCAGACAGAGACAGGAGAGGCGACTCCCGACTGGGGCATGGAGGGATACAAGAACATCGCTCTGTTCGGAGTGGATGCCGGCGGTACAAGGTCGGATACGATCATCATCGCCTCCATCAATGAGAAGACTCATGATGTGAAGATGTGCTCCGTATACAGAGATACATATCTGAACGTGGACAGTATGGAGAATCCCGTATATAACAAGGCAAACTCAGCCTATGCAAAGGGAGGGCCCGAGCAGGCCATAAGGATGCTGAACATGAACCTGGACATGAACGTGGATGACTTCATGACAGTGGACTTCGCAGCATTGGAGGACGTGATAGACGATCTCGGCGGAGTGGAGATAAACGTGCAGCCGGAGGAGATCTACTATATCAATGATTATCAGTTCAGTATAGTCATGGGGCTCGGCGGTCCCAAGGAGGGCAAGATCACCAATCCGAGAAACTTCATATCGGTGACGGATCCGGGACCTCAGACGCTGAACGGACTGCAGGCTACGGCATATTGCCGTATCAGATATACCGCAGGGTCTGACTTCAGGCGTACGGAGAGACAGAGAGAGGTCATCTCGCAGATCGTGAACAAGGCAAAGCATGCATCGCCTGCACAGCTGAACAAGGTGCTGGATGATGTGCTTCCCAGGATAAAGACCAGCTTCACAGCTGCAGAGCTGGGAAAATATGCCATGGATATCAAGTCATATAATATCGTGGAGTCAAAGGGATTCCCGTTCGAGAATGTCACCGGCAAGATCAACAGGCAGTCGATGGTCGTACCCACGACTCTCGCTTCAAACGTGAACGAGATGCATACCTTCCTGTTCGGTACGACGGAGTATTCTCCTTCCTCTGCTGTGCAGGAGATATCGGATCACATTGAGTCCGATAAGACCAAGAGCGGACTGTGACATGGAAAAGACAGCCGATGTCGTGATCCTGACCCACAAGCCCTCGGAGCTTTTCCTGGATATCATAGACAGGCTGGAGGAGCAGAGCCTGAAGCCGCGGAAGATAATCGTGATGAACACCGGTGAGAGTCATATGGATGACCTCCTGGGGAGATATCCGGACAGGCTTAAAGGATACGACAATATCGAGATACATCACATAACCCGGGATGAGTTCGATCATGGCGGTACCAGAAAGAGAGCGGCAGAGTATTCCGATGCCGCCTTTCTGATATACATGACGCAGGACGCACTGCCGGCAGATGAGAGACTGGTCGAAAATCTGGCAGCTCCTTTCGAGGGGGACGGGAGCATAGCGGTGTCGTACGCCAGACAGCTGCCCTATGAGTCGGCCTCGCCCATAGAAAGATATAACAGGAGTTTTAATTATCCGGAAGGGGACAGGAAGAAGACAGCCGATGATCTGGATACACTTGGGATCAAGGCGTTCTTCTGTTCGGATGTATGCGCCTGCTACAGGCGGGATATATATGACAGTCTCGGAGGTCATATAGAGCATACGGTGTTCAATGAGGACATGATATATGCACGGGGTGCAATAGATGCGGGATATAGTATATACTATGCATCGGATGCCAGGGTGTATCACAGCCATGATTACACACCTGCACAGCAGTACCGGCGCAACGTGGACCTGGGCAGATCCCAGGCAGAGCATCCCGAGGTCTTCGGAGGGATCACATCCTACGGGGAGGGGAAGAAGCTGGTAAAGGGCTGTATGTCCTACCTGCTGAAGAACGGATACTGGTACATGATACCTGCTTTCATCGCCCAGTGCGCAGGCAGATATCTCGGATACAGGAAAGGAAGAAGGGGATAAGAATATGTGTGGGATTGTAGGTTATATAGGCCGCGAGCAGGCAGCTCCCGTGATACTGGACGGACTGGCAAAGCTGGAATACAGAGGTTATGATTCCGCGGGAATGGCAGTATACGACGGTGAGAAGCTCAGCGTGGTCAAGACGGCAGGGAGGCTGAAAGCCCTGGCGGAGCTCACTCATGACGGCGCGACGATGCCCGGGTGTGTGGGCATAGGACATACCAGGTGGGCTACCCACGGACAGCCTACCGATGAGAATGCGCATCCCCACTTCAACAAAGAAGAGACCATAGCCGTGGTACACAACGGGATCATAGAGAACTACAGGCAGATCAAGGACAAGCTGCTGAAGCGGGGCTATGAGTTCAGATCAGAGACCGATACCGAGGTGCTGGTACAGCTTATCGATTACTACTATAAGGGCAATCCTCTGGAGGCCATAACCAAGGTAATGCACCGTGTGGAGGGGTCTTATGCACTGGGGATAATCTTCGCAGAGCATCCCGAGAACGTATATGCGGTACGAAAGGACAGCCCGCTGATAGTGGGAAAGAGCGGGAACGGAAGCTTCATCGCTTCTGATGTGCCGGCTATACTGAAGTACACGAGAGATGTCTACTTCATAGACAATCAGGAGGTGGCCGTACTGGCAGAGGACGGCCTCACTTTCTACAACTCCGATGAGGAGGAGATCACCAAGGAGTCCACGCATATAGAATGGGATGCTGAGGCTGTGGCCAAGGGAGGCTACGAGCACTTCATGATGAAGGAAATGCATGAGCAGCCCAAGGCCGTGAGAGAGACCTATGAGAAGCATCTGAACGGTGACGAGATAATCATCGACGAGCTGAAGCTCACCGATGAAGAAATAAAGGGTCTGAACAAGATACATATCGTTGCCTGCGGTACGGCTTATCATGCGGGCATAGCAGCGAAATACATCATAGAGAAGATGGCCAGGATATCGGTAGAGGTGGATATGGCCTCGGAGTTCAGGTACCGTGATCCCATAATCGACAAGGGTGCTCTGGTGATACTGATATCACAGTCGGGAGAGACAGCGGATACGCTGCAGGCTCTGCGCGACTCCAAGGCAAAGGGTGCCAATGTGATGGCGATAGTGAACGTGGTGGGATCTTCCATAGCCAGAGAGGCCGACAGCGTGATGTATACCTGGGCGGGTCCGGAGATAGCAGTGGCGTCCACCAAGGCATATTCGGCCCAGCTCATAGCCCTGTATCTCATAGCCATGAAGTTTGCCAGAGTCAGGGACACGATATCCGAAAAGGAGCTCTCGGAGATACTGAACGATCTGAGGAAGCTGCCGGAGCAGATAGAGCTGCTCCTGGGCAATAAGGAGAGGATACAGAGATTTGCCAACAGATATATAGCGGCCAAGAGCATATTCTTCATAGGGCGCGGACTTGACTATTCGCTCTCGATGGAGGGATCGCTGAAGCTCAAGGAGATATCCTATGTACATTCAGAGGCATATGCTGCGGGTGAGCTTAAGCACGGTCCCATATCACTGATAGAGGACGGCACTCTGGTGATGGCGGCTCTGACACAGGAGGAGCTGTATAAGAAGACCATCAGCAACATCGTGGAGGTCAAAGCAAGAGGTGCCTTCGTACTGGCACTCACGAATGCGGGACATCAGGATATAGAGCAGACAGCGGACTACGTGATATACATTCCGCTGACGAACAGATACTTCACCAACTCGCTGGCAATAATACCTCTGCAGCTGTTCGCATATTATGTGGCAGTGGGCAAAGGCTGTGATGTGGATAAGCCCAGAAACCTGGCCAAATCCGTGACCGTGGAATAAACGCGGCGGGAAAAGTCAGCCGTTGATAATGGAATCGAACTTGTCGTTTAAGGCGTAGTCCAGGTCTTTTCCGATGAGCCAGAGATATACGAACTCGTAATATTCTTCGGAACCGTAATCACTGCATTCCTTCGAGCCGTGATAGAACATGTTGTCGCGGCTGGAGGGATTTCCTTCGTAGAGCTTCCCGCTCTTCAGCAGCTGTACGGAAAATTCCCGGAAGTTATCCATAAGTACAAAATTTTTGAATATGCCCATGATGAGGACGCTGCATTCCTCGGCGAGGGTCTTTGGGTCCTCCTCCTTCAGGGCGAGGAAATGAGCGTAGCCGATAAGGAGAGCGCAGTACAGCTTCTGAGGGATCGACTGATCGAAGCTCTTGCAGATCTTCCACTTCTTCATGCAGTCCCTGTACAGCTTCAGATAATCCATGAACTTCTGCTCGTCATTGCTGCGCATGGCACCCGAGAGATCGTGGAACACCTGACGCCCGGCAAGTATATTTACTCTTTCTGAACCATAATTCTTCTTGAACATTTTCGTCTCTCCGATTGATCACATACTACAGCAGGTCTGCCAGCTCATAGAGCATGCTTTCTGTCTTCTCCCAGCCGAGGCAGGGATCGGTGATGGACTGCCCGTATACGGTGCCCCCGGGGGGCTGGTTGCCGTCGACGAGATAGGACTCTATCATGAGACCCTTCACCAGTGAGCGGATATCCTTTGACAGACGCATGCTGTGCAGGATCTCCTTGGCGATGCGGGGCTGCTCGGCGAACTTCTTGCCTGAGTTGGCGTGGTTGGTGTCCACTATCACGGCAGGATTCTCGAGACCGCTCTGAGCGTAGAGCTCGTGGAGGAACATCAGATCCTCGTAGTGATAGTTGGGAGCGCTGTTGCCGTGCTTATGAGTATATCCGCGCAGTATGGCGTGTGCCAGGGGATTGCCGGAGCTCTTGACTTCCCAGCCTGAATATACGAAGGTGTGCGAGTGGTGTGCGGCCGTAATTGCATTCATCATGACGGAGAGCATACCGCTGGTGGGATTCTTCATGCCGACAGGGATATCCAGGCCGCTGGCTGTGAGGCGGTGGGTCTGGTTCTCCACTGATCTCGCACCGACAGCTACATATGAAAGGACATCCGACAGATAGGGATGATTGCCCGGATAGAGCATCTCGTCCGCACAGGAGAAGCCGGTCTCCTCGATAGCCCGAAGATGGACGCGTCGTATGGCGATGATGCCCTTGAGCATATCGGGTGCAGCATCGGGATCGGGCTGATGAAGCATACCCTTGTATCCCTCTCCGGTAGTGCGGGGTTTGTTAGTATATATACGAGGCACTATGACGATCTTGTCTTTTATCCGTTCCTGCACATCGCGAAGTCTCGTGATGTATTCCAGTACGGACTCTTCCTTGTCAGCGGAGCAGGGTCCTATGATGAGCAGGAACCTGTCGCTCTCGCCTGTAAGGACCGCCCTTATTGCTTCGTCATTCTCTTTTTTGATGGAGGCTGCTTTGTCGGATATGGGATACATCTCCTTCAATACCCTTGCTGGCGGCAGCTCTCTCTTAAATTCCAGATTCATTATCATTACCTCCGAACAGCGTACATTATATCATATCACATCAACGGAGTCAGCGGGGAGTCAACGGGGACGGTTCTCAGTGACTCATTTTTTTGATCCTCTGCTATAGGTCCGCGGCCGCCGGCGATATGTTTTTGTTGCAAAACAGGGTGACGTTACTAATCTCGCAGGCATCTCATGACGGCAAGTACTCCACACAACTCATACGGGTTTCCCCGAACTGGTGGAGCGTTTTTTTATTTACTGTACCAAATGCCTGCCTGAGAGTGCATTGGTATAGCAAATCAAAAACGCTCCACTGGTCGCGCGCATGGCGCGACATCGGAGGAAACCCGTATTTCGGACAGTGTGCTCCGTACTTGCCATTCGATGCTCTGCTCGCTAAGTAACGCACCCAATGTTTTGGCAACAAATACATATCGCCGGCGGCCAAAACCAGGAAGTCAGCGGGGACGGTTCTCTCTGACCCCTTTTCAGGAGTCAAGGAGAACCGTCCCCATTGACTTCCTGAGTCAAGGAGAACCGTCCCCGCTGACTTCCTTCACAATTTTGTTTTTGTTTAGTCACATTTGCGTCACATTTTCGGGCTATAACTGTAAACATAGAACGAGCAAGACATACAGGAGGACAGGACAATGTATGATGACTACAACAACGAAAGAAGAACGGACAACGGATATGTGAATGTGGGATCGTCCGGGACCAACAGTGCGAATAAATACGAGGATGCAAAGACGGGGACGGGCTACGGAGAGTACAGGAGGCCCCACTACACATCATATCAGGATGCGAAGAGTACGGGGTATGCAGGGAGTACTTATTCGCAGAACAGCAACAGGAGCTACGGCAGCGGAAGCGGCGGAAGCGGAAAGAGCACAAACGGGAAGAAGAATTTCTGGAAGAAGGCTGCAGCTGCCATAGTGGCAGGAGTCCTGCTGGGAGGATCCGCGGCGGGAGCCTTCTACGGAGTGTACAAGATCTCGGATCTGGATGACGCTGTGGCTACGATAGCCGATGCAAAAGCGACGGCAGAGCAGGCTTCCATGGCGGCAACTACGGCAGCGAGGGATTCGGAAAACGTCAAGACCACAGTGACGGTCACAGGCGGAGCAAACGGAACCGGAGTGGCAGAGGTGGTGGAGGATGCGATGCCTGCAGTCGTTGCGATCACAAACGCCATGACAGTGAGAGGCCAGACCTGGTGGGGCCAGACAGTGGAGCAGACAGGAAAGGCTGCAGGAAGCGGCATCATAGTAGGCAAGAATGACAATGAGCTGCTCATAGCCACCAACCAGCATGTGATCTCCGATGCGACAGAGCTCTCTGTACAGTTCGTGAACGGTTCCAGTGCAGAGGCAAATCTGAAGGGCCAGGATGAAGAGGCGGATATAGCGGTGATAGCAGTAGCATTCGACTCGCTCTCGGACAATACGCTGGATGAGATCAAGGTAGCCACCCTCGGAGACTCCAACGATCTGCAGGTGGGAGAGCAGGTGGTAGCAATAGGCAATGCCATGGGCTACGGACAGACCACTACCACAGGTATCATCAGTGCGCTGGGAAGAGAGGCACAGCTCTCCAACGGCAAGCATGAGCTGATACAGACCGATGCAGCGATCAACCCCGGCAACTCCGGAGGTGCACTGCTCAACATGAAGGGTGAGCTCATAGGCATAAACGAGGCAAAAGCAGGACAGGTGCTGAGCAACGGGACAATAGTCGAAGGAATGGGCTATGCGATACCCATATCGTATGCAAGACCCATCATCGATGAGCTGATGAACAAGTCCACGAAGACAAAGGCTGCAGAAAGCAACCAGTCTTATCTCGGCATAGGCGGAGTGGACGTGACAGATGAAGTGGCAACAAACTACGATATACCCGAGGGTATCTATGTGGCTCAGGTGGAGGCAGGATCCGCAGCTGACAAGGCGGGACTCGTGAGAGGAGACGTGATCACGAAATTCGACGGACAGAGCGTGGGCTCCATGTCCGACCTGAAGGATCTGATGCAGTACTATGAAGCAGGCACCACAGTAGAACTTACCATCAAGAAGCAGGCGGAAGGCGGATACAGCGAAGAGAAGGTGGAAGTCACTCTCGGAAAGAGACCGTCTGATATGGCCCAGTAGAGCCGTCCGTAACATAGAAAAAAGACATGATATATCGCCCGGATGCTGCAGTGTGCGGCATGCCGGGCGATATTGATATTGCGGGGGATAGTATTATAGAATAAGAGACTGGAAGTCATGACTAACAGCGAAAGTGAGGCTATATCCGGATGGAACAATATATTGTAACGGGAATGAGCTGTGCTGCATGCCAGGCGCGGGTGGAAAAAGCCGTGGCAGGAGTGCCCGGAGTGACATCATGTGCGGTGAGTCTTTTGACGAACAGCATGGGAGTAGAGGGTGAGGCCTCGCAGACTGACATCATAAAGGCTGTGGAGGCGGCAGGCTACGGGGCAGCCGTAAAAGGAGATCCCGGAAAGAAGACTGGGCGAAGCACCGCAGCTATGGAGGAAGAGGCGCTGAAAGACCGGGAGACTCCGAAGCTCATAAGGAGACTCATTCTCTCGCTGGGCTTCCTCATCGCATTAATGTATCTCACCATGGGACATCATATGCTGGGACTTCCGCTCCCGGCTTTCCTTGAAGGGAATATAACGGGTCTCACTCTTACGCAGATGATACTGGCTTTCACCGTGATGCTCATCAACGGTTCCTTCTTTAAGAACGGCTTCAGATCCGTAACACATCTCGCACCGAATATGGATACGCTGGTGGCTATGGGCTCCTCCGTATCCTTTGCATGGAGTGTCTGTGTCTTCTATAAGATATGCGGAGCAGTCACAGCCGGAGCTGATCCGGACGCTCTGATGGAGATATACCATACGCAGCTTTATTTCGAATCCGCAGCCATGATCCCGGCTCTCATCACCGTGGGCAAGATGCTGGAGGCGATGTCCAAAGGACGCACCACAGATGCGCTGAAGAGTCTGTTGAAGCTCTCACCGAAGACAGCTGTGGTAATAAGGGACGGAGTGGAGACAGAGGTGATGACTGAGGAGGTATCCGTAGGGGATATCTTCATAGTGCGTCCCGGAGAGAGCATACCCGTGGACGGCGTCGTGACGGAGGGTGCCGGTGCAGTGGACGAATCGGCCCTGACGGGAGAGAGCATCCCTGTGGACAAGACGGAGGGAGACAAGGTAAGTGCAGCGACGATAAACAGAGAGGGAATGCTCAAGTGCAGAGCGGAGAGAGTAGGTGAGGACACCACACTCTCGCAGATAATAGAGCTGGTGGCGAATGCCGCTGCGACCAAGGCTCCGATCGCAAGGGTAGCTGACAGGGTATCGGGAGTGTTCGTCCCTGCGGTGATAGCCATAGCACTGGCAGTCACGCTGGGGTGGCTTATCGCCGGGGAGTCGCCTGCCGCCGCACTGGAGCGCGGCATCTGTGTGCTGGTGATCTCGTGTCCCTGCGCACTGGGACTCGCCACACCGGTGGCGATCATGGTGGGAAGCGGCAAGGGAGCGAAGAACGGCATACTCTACAAGACGGGAGCATCGCTGGAGCAGGCCGGAAGAGCGGAGATAGTGGCGCTGGATAAGACCGGCACCATAACGACCGGAAGACCGGAGGTCACAGGGATATATCCCGCACCGGGAGTAGGAGAACGCGAGCTCCTCGTCAAAGCGGCATCCATAGAATACGGCAGCGAGCATCCGCTGGCTGTAGCAGTCACGGAAAGAGCAAGGGCTGAAGGGATAGAGAAGGAGCATGTCACAGACTTCATGAACCATCCGGGACGAGGCATAGAGGCCGGGCTTTCGGGGAGACTCATGCACGGAGGCAACAGGGAATATATCCGTGAGTACACCTCAATAGACGAGACGGAGGATCTGTACAGGAAGCTCTCTTCTTCGGGCAAGACACCGATCTATTTCGAAGAGGACGGGAAGCTCCTGGGGATACTGGCTGTGGCTGACAAGCTGAAGAGCGAGGCTTCGGAAGCTATAGGCGAGCTGAAGAGAATGGGAATCAGGACTGTGATGCTGACCGGCGACAATCGGGAGACGGCAGAGGCAATAGCAAAAGAAGCCGGCATAGACGAGGTGGCAGCCGGGATCCTGCCTGACGGCAAGGAGGCAGAGATCAGAAGGCTGAAGAAAGAGGGAAGGACTGTCATGGTGGGAGACGGCATCAATGATGCACCTGCCCTGGCAGCGGCGGATACGGGTATAGCCATAGGAGCAGGTACGGATGTGGCCATAGACAGCGCAGATATCGTGCTGATGAACAGCAGTGTAAAGGATGTGGCGGCAACGGTCAGGCTCGGCAGGGCGACACTGAAGAATATCCATGAGAATCTCTTCTGGGCTTTCTTCTATAATGTGATATGCATCCCGCTGGCGGCCGGACTCTTCGGGATGAAGATGGATCCCATGCTGGGGGCGGCAGCCATGAGCCTGTCCAGCTTCACGGTATGCATGAACGCTCTGAGACTGAACGGATACAGACTCTATGATCCTTCAAAAGACAGAGCGGTAAAGAGAAAAGTAAAATCTATAAAATACAAAACAACAAAAGAAAAAGGAGAAAAGAACATGGAAAAGACAGTAAAGATCGAAGGCATGATGTGCGGGCACTGTGCGGCAAGCGTGAAAAAGGCGCTGGAAGAGCTGGACTTCATAAGTGGGGCTGAGGTAAGCCATGAGACGGGAACTGCCTGTATCACCCTGACGGGAGAAGCGGATACAGAGCGTATAAGACAGGCTATAGAAGAGAAAGATTACAAATACATCGGAATTGAATAAAAAAAGATAAAATCGCCTATTGACATATGGTAAAAGGAGAGGTATAACTATAACCATAGTAATCCTACTTACAAAGTATGAAATAAGAGAGGAACACATTATGAAGCGATGTCGGCGCATGAAATGATCTGAACTGGCAACAATCTGAAGGAAAACTGATAACAGGAATGATAAGGAGGAGATCATCATGAGTGATTACAGATTTGAAACATTACAGCTTCACGTAGGACAGGAGCAGCCGGATCCGGCTACGGACTCCAGGGCAGTGCCCATCTACCAGACCACATCATATGTGTTCCGTAACAGTCAGCATGCTGCAGACAGATTCGGACTCGCAGATGCGGGAAACATATACGGAAGGCTCACCAACTCCACACAGGATGTGCTGGAGAAGAGACTGGCAGCCCTCGAGGGAGGCAGCGCAGCATTGGCAGTTGCATCAGGCGCGGCAGCCGTAACCTATACCATACAGGCACTGGCAGCGAACGGAGGACATATAGTCGCTCAGAAGACCATCTATGGCGGCACCTACAACCTGCTGGAGCATACTCTGCCGCAGTACGGCGTGAGGACGACCTTCGTGGATGCACACGACCTGAAGGAAGTGGAGGGAGCGATCGAGGATGACACCAGGGCGATATATCTGGAGACTCTGGGAAATCCCAACAGTGATATCCCCGATATAGATGCCATAGCAGAGCTAGCCCACAGGCACGGACTGCCTCTCGTCATCGACAATACCTTCGGCACACCTTATCTTATCCGTCCCATAGAGCACGGTGCGGATATCGTGGTACACTCCGCCACCAAGTTCATCGGAGGACACGGCACGACTCTCGGAGGCATCATAGTGGAGTCCGGCAAGTTCGACTGGAAGAAGAGCGGGAAGTATCCCGGCATCGCAGATCCCAACCCCAGCTATCACGGTGTATCATTCTATGATGCGGTAGGACCGGCTGCCTTCGTCACATTCATCCGTGCGATACTGCTGAGAGATACGGGCGCCACCATATCGCCCTTCAATGCCTTCCTACTGCTGCAGGGCGTGGAGACACTCTCGCTGAGACTGGAGAGGCATGCCGAGAATACAAAGAAGGTGGTGGATTTCCTTAAGAACCATCCCAAGGTAGAGCATGTGAACCATCCTTCACTGCCGGATCATCCCGACCATGCACTGTATGAGAAGTACTTCCCCAACGGAGGCGCATCGATCTTCACATTCAACATCAAGGGCGGCAAGGATGAAGCATGGAGATTCATAGACCACCTGGAGATATTCTCACTGCTTGCAAACGTGGCAGACGTGAAGAGTCTCGTGATCCATCCTGCGACCACGACACATTCGCAGCTGTCGGATGCGGAGCTTTCTGACCAGGGTATCGGACAGAATACTATCAGGCTTTCCATCGGTACAGAGCATATAGACGATATCATCGCGGATCTGGAAAAGGGATTCGCTGCAGTCTGAGCAGGAAGATGAGCTGATCACTGTGCCATGCCCCATGCCGGGCATGGCACAAGTTTTATTACCGGTTAGAAAAATGTGCGAACTGTTCGGGCTTTCGGGCGGCAGAAAAGTGAATATAGTGAATGAGCTTAAAGACTTCTACTCTCATGCCCCGGAGAATCCGAACGGATGGGGACTCTTTCTGGATGACGGTGGCAGGGGACTGTTTTGCAAGGAAGACGTCCGGGCCGATAAGAGCCGCCGGCTGGAAGAGATGATGAAGGGAGATATATGGGCAAGGGATGCCATAGCTCATATACGCCTTGCTACCATAGGCTATGACGAGATGGAGAATACACATCCCTTCAGAGGCTATGACATCAGCGAGAGGGAGTGGATATTCGCCCACAACGGGACCATATTCGAGAGCGATGTATTGAATAAATATACCTATGAGCAGGACGGTGAGACCGACAGCGAAAGGATATTCCTGTACATCCTGGACAGTATGAACGAAGCGATGAGACGGAAGAGCGGGCCGCTGGACGCAGATGAGAGGTTTGACATCCTGCAGCAGATCACGGCAGGGCTCGCACCGAAAAACAAGCTGAACCTCCTGATATATGACGGAGAGATGCTGTATGTGCACAGCAACTACAGAGGATCACTCTATGAGAGGAGAGAGGACGGATACATCCTCTTCTCCACCAGACCGCTGCAGGAGGGAAAGTGGGATGAGATACCCTTTACCAGACTCCTGTCATATAAGGACGGAGAGAGTGTGCGCGAGGGAACAAGCCACGACACGGAGTATATACCGGATGAGTGCAGCATCAATGCGCTGTATCTGGCTTATTCGGGACTGTAGCATGCGGAGGTGATATGAATGCTGCATTATGATGACGACAGTGTCAGGAGACATCTCTTCGACGGACTGATAGGTCTGGAGAAGGAAGGGCTCAGGGTAACGGGTGACGGATTCTTCGCTCAGACTCCGCATCCTTTTCCGGTGGATGATCTGTACGTGGTGAGAGATTTCTGCGAGAACCAGACCGAGATCAATACGCCGCCAAAGGACAGTGCGAATGAAGCATATGAAGAGCTGAAATACCAGACACAGAGGATAGTGAAGAGGCTGGGGGAGATGGATGTGAAGGAATATCTGTGGCCCTTCTCCAACCCGCCGTATATCCTGGATGAAGAGAGCATACCCATAGCACAGTACTACGGGGAGGATCGCTGGAAAACGGAATACAGGGGGTATCTGGCCGAGAGATACGGAAGATACAAGATGACGTTCTGCGGCATACATTTCAATTATTCCTTCAGCGATGAGCTGCTGGAGAGGGATATGGTGCTCTCAAAAGGGAGCGATCTCAGATCGTATAAAGACGACTTCTATGTCCATCTTGCAGCCAAAGCGCAGATCTACAACTGGCTGGTGGTGGCGGTGACCGCAGCAAGTCCGCTGCTGGACAGCTCATACTTCGAAAAGGGCAGGTGTGGCAGTGACGTGTATAACGGAATGGCATCCAGCAGATGCTCCGAGATAGGCTACTGGAATTTCTTCACACCGCTCCTGGACTACACGGATATGGAGTCATATGTCAGGAGCATCGACAGTATAGTGGGGTACGAGCTGATCAGGTCATCATCAGAGCTGTACTTTCCGGTACGAGTGAAGCCTGCGGGCAGCTATTCCCATGATGCTCTGGCAGAGCGCGGTGCTGACCACATCGAGCTGAGGATGATAGATCTGAACCCTCTGGATGAGGCTGGGGTAGACGTGAGAGATGTGTTCTTCCTGCAGCTCTTCCTCATCTATCTGGCGTGCTCGGAGGGTGGCAGGGCTGATGCCGATGCACAGATCAAGGCCATAGCCAACACCAAGAACGCCGCAAGGTTCGACCTGAAGACCGTGCACCTGATCGGTGAGGAGGGGAAGACTCCGCCCATAGCAGATGCCGCCATAGAGGTCATCGATGAGATGATCGCATTCTATGAAGGCTTTGGCAGGAAGGATATCCTGGAGGATCTGTCGTATCAGCGCAGCAAATTCACCGAGATGAAGAACCGCTATGCCTGGAAGGTCAGGGAGCAATATTCCGGCGGATACGTACAGAAGGGGCTGAAGATGCTGAAGGGAGAGAGCAGGAAGGTAGAAAGCCTGCTGCGCACCCTGCTGTACGAAAAATACATAGAGCCGACCAGAGGAAACCGGAACAACTATATCGGTATAGAGATAGAGATGCCGATAGTGAACCTGCATAAAGAGGCGGTGGACTTTGCAAATGTCCACAGGGTCACCGCGAAGTTCATGGAACACTTCGGGTTCGAGACCGCAAAGCGGGATGAGGACGGGAATGTATGTCTTGCAGAGGATCCGACAGAGCATGATTCGCTGTCCTACGACTGCTCCTACAACAATCTGGAGCTTTCACTGGGCAGGGTGAGTGACATATCCGAGGCGGATGAGAGGTTCGGAAGATACTATGCTTATCTGCAGGAATGCTTCGCAGAGTACGGATACACCCTCACGGGCATGGGCATCAATCCGTACCGTATCTACAATCAGAACGTGCCGGTACCGAACGGGAGATACAGGATGCTCTTCCATCATCTGCACTCCTACGACAGATACAGGAGACTGCCGATGTACTTCCACCCGCATCCGGAGTTCGGCACTTTCGCCAGCGCGTCTCAGGTGCAGCTGGATGTATCCTATGACGAGATCCCTGAGGTGATCAATACATTCTCCCTGCTGGAGCCCGTAAAGGCGATCATATTCGCCAATTCGGTACTGCTGGGAGAAGCAGAGGAGTATCTGTGCTACAGGGATATACTGTGGGAGAACTCCACGCACGGGATCAATCCCCATAATGTGGGACCCTATGAATATGAGTTCAGGGATGTGGAGGAGCTGCTGGACTATATCCAGTCCACCAGCATATACTGCGCGGAAAGAGATGACCGATATGTGAACTTCAGCCCCATGCCGCTGAAGGAGTACTTCGCCCAGGATGAGGTAGAGGGAGAGTACTACAGGGACGGGAAGTATCACAAGATGATCATCGTCCCGAAAAACGAGGACCTTGACTATCTCAGGTCCTTCAAGCATGAGGATCTGACCTACAGAGGTACGATAGAGTTTCGAAGTGTGTGCTGTCAGCCGATAAAGGATGCCATGTCTGTGGCGGCTTTTCATGCAGGACTGAAGGACAGGCTCCATGAGCTGACGTCGATGCTGGAGAACGACGGAGTGCTCTACGGCCACGGATATAACGCTACGGAGCTCAGGCACCTGATGATAAAGCGGGATCTGCCCTCTTTCGTGGATGAGGATGAGGTCTACAGACTGGCCGGGGATGTACTGAATCTGGCAGCGCAGGGACTGAAAAGGCGCGGAAAAGGAGAGGAAAGATATCTGGAGCCGCTCTTTGAAAGGGTGGAAAGACATGAGAGCCCGGCGGCCTACATGCTGAGGCGGCTCTCGGAGGGGAGCACCATAGAGGAGCTTGTGAAGGAATACAGCTGTTGATACAGAGAGGTGCGGAGTGTCATACAGGATAGCGGTAGCATCATCAGACGGGATAAGTATCGATCTGCATTTCGGAGAGGCGGATCATTTCCTGATATATGAAGTGGAGGGTATGGAGTATACCCTGATGGGAGAGCGGCGTTGCCGGGATGAGAAGAGAAATGAGGAGGCCGGCCCGGCCCGGGCAAACGGGGAGAAAGGCGGATGTAGCGGCGGCGGTGGCGGCTGTCACGGAGCGTCTAATGAAGAAAGAGTATCGCCGGTGTCCGACTGCAGATGTATCATATGCAGGAAGATAGGAGGCGATATGCAGAAGGCGCTGGAGAGAAAAGGCATCGCTTCATATGATGTAGACTGCAGTGTGGAGGAGGCTCTGGAAAAGATAGTCTCATACATATACAAGACGGATAATCATATATCATTAAAGGATATACATATCAGGAAACAGTAAATGATAAAGAGCGGAATGACACCGTACCGGAAGGTGCGGTGTTATTTTTTATTTAAATTTTAATTTATAGTTGACAAATATGAATTATAGGAATAAACTACCGTAAAGATAATACATATAATTCATATATAGATAGTATAAAAATGCAAAGGAGAATGGTCGTGAAGGTAGCACAGGATCTGACAGAACTGATAGGTAAGACACCATTGCTGAAGCCGAACAGGCTGCTGAAGGTATACGACGTGGATGCAGAGGTATACCTCAAGCTGGAATACTTCAATCCGGCCGGTTCGGTGAAGGACAGACTCGCATATGCGATGGTGAAGGATGCCGAGGAAAAGGGGATACTGAAGCCCGGCGCCACCATCATCGAGCCAACCTCCGGCAATACCGGCGTAGGACTGGCTTTCATAGGAGCCATAAAGGGATATACCGTGATACTGACCATGCCTGAGACCATGAGCGTAGAGAGACGCACACTGGTGACGGCACTGGGAGCGCAGATCGTGCTGACACCCGGAGCACAGGGCATGAACGGCGCCATCAGAAAGGCCGAGGCTCTCAATGCGCAGATAGAAGGCAGTGTGATCCTGCAGCAGTTTGAGAATCCGGCAAATGCTGCAATACATGAGGCGACTACAGCCCAGGAGATATGGGAGGATACCGAAGGAAAGGTAGATATCTTTGTAGCCGGAGCAGGAACAGGCGGTACAGTCACAGGAGTGGCTCGCGGTCTCAAGAAGCATAAGGAAAGCGTATATGTGGCAGCGGTAGAGCCTTTTGAGTCACCGGTACTGACAGGAGGACCCTCGGGACCTCACAGGATACAGGGCATAGGACCGGGCTTCGTACCCAAGGTGATAGATGAGGATATCCTGGACGAGGTGATACAGATAAGAAGTGATGAGGCGATAGATACATCCAGAGCGCTCGGACTGAACGAAGGCCTGCTCGTGGGTATATCTTCGGGAGCGGCTGCCTACGCAGCCATACAGCTGGCCAAACGCAGGGAGAATAAGGGCAAGACGATAGTGGCTCTGCTGCCCGATACGGGAGAAAGGTATCTGTCAACAGATCTGTACAATTATTCGGCACTGCCTGTCAGAGCATAGGAGGATCATCATGGCAACAGCTACTAAAAAAGGAATAATAGAGCGTCCCAGGACGACCTGCGCGCAGGGCGGTGCACTGGCAACTATAGGATCACTGCCGGATGTGGTCGCCATATCTCATGCGGCAGAAGGATGCGGAGGCAATCTGGCGGGATCGATATCCTTCAACTCGGGTAATAACGGCGAAGGCTACTGCAGCGGCAACCAGATACCGACCAGTGCCATAAGAGAAAAGAATGTCATCTTCGGCGGTGCTAAGAGGCTGGAGTCCGAGATAAAGTCCGCGGAAGAACTCATAGATGCAAAGCTCTTCGTCGTGGTCACGGGATGTATGACAGAGATAATAGGAGACGACATAGATGCGGTAGTAGATGAGTTTGCGGATGCCGAGACACCGGTGGTGGCAGTGAATACCCCAAGCTTTGAGGGCGATGCATATACCGGATATGAGCTGGTGCTGGAAGGTGTCTTCAATAAATATCTGCAGAAGTCAGATGAGAAGGATCCGAAGCTGGTAAATCTCTTCGGAGTGATACCTCATTTCGACCCCTTCTACAGGGGGGATCTGGAGGAGATCGCGAGACTGCTGCGCAAGGTGGGACTCAGGGTCAATACCTTCTTCACACCGGATCAGTCCTTCGAGAATATACTGAGCGCAAACAAGGCCGGACTGAACATAGTGCTGTCTCCCGTATGGGGAGTGGACTTTGCGGCAAGGTTTGAGAAGAAGCACGGCACACCGTACTGGGTGACGGATCTGCCCATAGGAGCAGTGGCCAGTGAGAGATTTCTGAAGGAGCTGGCGGAGCACATAGAGGTGGATAAGGGCAGGATAGAAGAGGTGATAAAGGAAGAGAATGACAGGTATTACGGATATTTCCTGCGTACTCTGGACATTATAGTGAACGCGCAGTTCTTCTACTATGCGGCTACAGTGACCAATTCCTCATATGCATCACCACTGGCGGGATATCTGAAGCATGAGCTGGGATGGCAGACCGATGATGTATATGTGACCGATATCCTGGACAAAAAAAGACTGGAGAGACTGCAGAGCGCTTTTGACGCGGCTCAGACAGGCGCGGAGCTGATACTGGAGACAGACACCAAGAAGATAGCCTGGTCACTCAGGAAGCGTCACCCCAGGAATCAGGGGGAGAGATACTTCGACCAGCACTCGCCGTTCTTCCTGGTGGGCAGCTCGCTGGAAAAATACGCGGCTGCAGATCAGGGAGCACTCACACTGGCTGTCAGCTATCCCGTGTACAACAGGATGATCACTGACAGAGGATACGCAGGGTACAGCGGCGGACTGAGGCTTTTGGAAGATCTGATCAGCGTACCGATATCAGGTAAATAAGAGATCACGCGGAGGAGTATACAAAAATGAGTGAAGTACTTGAGAACAAATATGTAAAGAACGACGTACCGCCTACACGTGATGAAAGGCTGGAGATATCGGATGCATTCTCGGGGTTCGGATGTGACTTCGTGAACTGCTCCAAGGACTGCTGTCTGAAGAAGATGGACAGAGACTTCTGGCAGGCATCAAGCTCATGCCAGATGGGACTGTCTACCATCATGAGCAGCACCGTGGAGAACTCCGTGATCATCATGCACGGACCGGTAGGCTGCGGACATCAGCTGCATATGCTGACAGCCAACACCAATGCGGGTAAGGCGGCCAGGGGACTGGATGTCAAGCCGGTGAACTGGATCTCCACCAATCTCGGTACGACTGAGGTGGTAAACGGAGGAGAGAAGAGACTGAAGGAGGCGATAGAGTATGCCGACAGGACCTTCCGTCCGGAGATCATCTTCGTACTGTCGACCTGCGCGCCGAACATCATAGGAGACGATGTGGAGCAGATCGTGCGTGACGAAGAGAAGATCGTATCGGCACAGGTGGCTGCCATACACTGCCCCGGATTCAGATCAAGGATGGTGTCCAGTGCGTATGATGCTTTCTATCATTCGCTGATAAAGCATATCAAGTTTGAGCCTGTACCGTACAAGGACTATATCCCTGTAAACCCCGCGGATGCCATGTCTGAGTTCGCGGCTGTGGGGTATGACTATGGTAAGACTCATACCGTCAATCTCATGACACTGGAGTCGATGGGCGCACCGGACGAGAATGAACTGTCAAGGCTTCTCGTAGCACTCGATCTGAACGTGAACGTAGTGCCGGAGTACAGCAACGCGGACAAGATCAGATTCATATCCGAGAGCGCGCTCAATGTGAGTATGTGCTGGATGCACGATGACTATCTGCTCAAGTATATGAAGGATGAGTACGGTGTACCGTACTATATGCAGATGCCGCTGGGACTCAGGGCTACGAGAAAGTGGCTGACGGATATAGGAGAGCACTTCGGTATCAGAGAGAGAGCCGAAAGACTGGCAGACTATGAAGAGGAGCTGGTCAAAAAGGCAATAGCTCCTTTCCTGGACAAGATCAGGGACAAAAGGATACTCGTCACCGGAGGAAGCGTCAGATCCGCAGTGGAGACATCTCTGCTCAAGGATGATCTCGGCATGGATGTGATAGGCATAGTGGGTATGCTGTATGACAACAATGCGGAGGAGCTGTTTGAGGACTTCGCGGATGAGCACCCGCAGATACCGGTGGTGATCAGTGACCAGCCTTATGAATATGTCAATCAGATCAAAAAGCTGGACCCCGATATAGTGCTGGAGCATGCGAATTATCTGCAGGAGGGAGCGAAGTGCGGATATGTGACCATACCGGAGTTCGATGTGGGAGGATCGTTTTTCGGATACAGCGGAGTATTCAATGTGGCAAAGAAGATCGCGTTCGCGCTGGACAATGCGGAGTACGTGAAGCATCTGGGAAGACATGTGAGATTCCCGTACAAGAAGGAATGGTACGATAAGGATCCGTATCACTATATAAAGAAGTAAGGAGGAACAAACGATGAGAAAGGAACTGCTGAAGAAACTGCTGAAGAAACTGCTGGCCGGATCGATGGCCATTGTGCTGGTACTTACAGCTGCAGGCTGTACCTCACAGGTGAGCAAGAACACGGACAACAAGGATGCAAACGAGGAGGCATCCGACTGCTGTGAAGGCAAAGAAAAGGATGATTGCTGCGAGGATGCAAGCGAATCTCTGTGCTGTAAGGAAGACAAGTCGACGGGTGAGATAGAGAATACGGGTACCGCGGATACGGACAATATTAATTCTGAGTTTGCTGCCCTGGCATCTCTTTCGAAGGAAGAGCTCGAAAAAAAGTTTGCGGATGAGGAAGGCGCGAAGAGAGCGATACATATAAGCTATGACGGAAGTCTCTGCCCGGCACCCATCCCCATAGCACAGCTCAAGGGCTTCTTTGAAGCTGAAGGGCTGAATACTGAGATAGTAATGGTCGAGAATCAGAGAGACGCGCTTGCGTCCGGCAAGATAGATACGGCCCTCGGGATGCTCACGGACTGGCTTCCTTCCATACAGAACGGAGTGGATCTGAGATTCCCCCTGGCTCTTCATACGGGATGTACATCGGCAGCTGTACTGAAGGATTCAAATATCACTAAGTTCGAAAAGGGACAGAAGGTAGGCGTGGTAGGACCGATAGGGGGAGTATTCCACAACATAGCTCTCAGATTCATAGTACATGACGGCTTCAAGGCGGATGACTTCCAGTGGGTGAGCCTGGACGCAGGAACCATACTCAAGGCGCTGCAGGAGGGACAGGTGGATGTCATAGTGGCACCGGACCAGATGACTCTCCAGTGGGAGGATGACGGACTGGTGAAGCTGATCAGGTCACAGACCTTTGATGATGACTTTAAGGACGAGGCGTGCTGTGCTGTCGGATTCCCCGGCGAATTCGTAGAGGAGAACCCGGTAACTGTGCTCAAGGTCACGAGAGCGATCTACAATGCGGCACTGTGGATACAGGAGAGCGAGGCCAACCGCAAGGAGGCTGCCCAGCTTCTGAACGATGCCGGATATGTCTCAGGCGATCCGGATTTCAATGCAAGAGTACTTGGAAATCTGAGGTACGGTCTGGACAACAAGGATCTGGAAACTTCGCTGAGCCATATCGTGGACGAATTCGTAGAACTGGAGATACTGAACAAAGACACGGACAAGGAGGCTTTCAAGAAGCAGATACTGATAAAGTATGACCTGGATCTCTTGAAAGAGTAAGGACATGACGGAGAAAACAGAACACATTAATCTTACAGCAAAGGAACTGAATGAACTGGAGAGGGCGGACGAAGGTACCGCCCTCAAGTTCAAAAAAAGGATAATAGCGGCCCTGCCGATAGTGGCCGCGCTGATACATCTGCTGGAGTACAACTATTATCCCAACTACAGACTCAACACCTGTACGGACGTGTACAACCGCTTCATAGGGATACTGCTGGCAGCATATGCAGTCGCATACATACTGTCGTTCTTCTCGGCAAAGGTGTACGGATACATATATCACAAGTCGGCTTTCTATACCGTACTGATGCTGCTTTTGACGGCGTATGACTTTGCCACGCTCAAGACGGGCAAGCTGGCACTGCCGTATTTCCCCTGGGTAGACTCTATCCTCAATGCGATGATAGAAGACAGGGAGAAGCTGCTCGACTGCGTGCTGCATTCACTGGTGCTGCTCTTCAACGGATACTTCAAGGGCGTGATAGCAGGTCTTATATGCGGTATAGGAGCGGGATGGTCCAAGAAGATCAGCTACTGGGTCTATCCGGTAGCCAAGGTGCTGGGAGCGATACCGTCCACCACCTATATGCCGATCGTAGTGATGGTAGCGGCTTCACTCTTTCAGGGGGCGGCATTCATCATAGCTCTGGGCGTATGGTTCCCGGTGACGCTGACATCCATGACCGGAGTACAGGCCGTGAGAAAGCATTATTACGAAGCGGCTGAGACACTGGGTACCAGCAAAACAGGCATACTCTTCAGAGTGGCCATACCGGCGGCCATGCCCAATGTATTCGCGGGTCTGACCCAGGGTATGAGCGTAGCCTGCCTGACACTGGTAGTGGCCGAGATGATGGGCGTGGAGTCCGGACTCGGCTGGTATGTGAACTGGCAGAAGAGCTGGGCTGCATTCGCCAAGATGTACGGTGCTCTCATTATCATATGTATCACCTTCATCATCACGAACGGGGTGCTGAACCTGATCAAAAAAAGAGTACTGAGATGGCAGAAGGATTGAAGGATACAGGTGGATGGATATGTCTGATAACGGCAGGATAGAAATAGATAAGGTAACAAAGATCTTTCACAGGGAAGGCGAGGATATAGAGACACTCACAGCTCTGGATGATGTGAGCCTGAATATAAGACCCGGAGAATTCGTGTCGATAGTAGGTGCCAGCGGGTGCGGCAAGTCGACGATGCTGCGTATCATAGCCGGACTGGAGACGCCCACCATAGGTGAGGTGAGAAAGGACGGAGAAGTCATCAGAGGGACTGATGAGACGAGGGGATTGGTGTTTCAGGATCACTCACTGTATCCGTGGCTGTCCGTGTGGGACAATATAACCTTCGGACTGCGCTCTCTCGGAAGATACAAGGAGAAAAAAGAATACGCCAAGCAGCTTCTGGAGATGGTAGGGCTGACGGGGTTTCGCAACTCTTATCCGAGTCAGCTGTCGGGAGGCATGAGCCAGCGTATAGCCCTGATCAGGGCTCTGGTCACAGAGCCGGATGTACTGCTTCTGGATGAGCCGCTGGGCGCGTTGGATGCTTTTACGAGGATGAATATACAGGACGTGCTGATAGACCTCTGGAGGGAAACAAAAAGTACCATGCTGCTCATCACGCACGATGTGGATGAGGCCATATATCTGTCACAGAGAGTAGTGGTGATGACACCCAGACCGGGGCGGATAGTCGACGAACTGGAGATAGAGATGAGCTACCCCAGAGAGCGCAGTCACAGCCAGTTCGTGGAATACAGGAACAAGATCTTAAAGAAGCTGAATTACGCTCACGAGCAGAGTATAGGATATTATATCTGACCTCTTGACAAGTGGGATAAAAAGTATTATATATTATTCATATATAATTAGTAGGATATACATCAGGAGGCACTGAAATGGGCGAAATAAGGCAAATAGCTATCTACGGTAAAGGCGGAATAGGCAAGTCTACAACGACACAGAATCTGACTGCCGGTCTCGTGGAGCATGGCAAGAAGGTGATGGTAGTTGGGTGTGATCCCAAGGCTGACTCCACCAGACTGCTGCTCGGAGGACTGGCACAGAAGACAGTACTCGATACCATCAGAGAGTCCGGTGAGGATGTGGAGCTGGAAAACATAATGAGAGAAGGCTTCGGCGGAACCAGGTGTGTGGAGTCCGGTGGACCGGAGCCGGGAGTCGGATGCGCGGGACGCGGTATCATCACCTCCATAAACATGCTGGAAAACCTGGGGGCTTATACCGACGATCTGGATTTCGTCTTCTATGATGTCCTGGGTGATGTGGTATGCGGAGGTTTCGCGATGCCCATCAGAGAAGGAAAGGCGAAGGAGATCTACATAGTGGCCAGCGGTGAGATGATGGCTCTGTATGCGGCCAACAATATCTCAAAGGGAATACAGAAATATGCCCGCAGCGGCGGAGTCAGACTCGGCGGCATCATCTGCAACAGCAGGAATGTGGACAGAGAGCTGGATCTGCTGAGAGCCTTCTCCAAGGAGCTCTCCACCAAGCTGCTGTACTTCGTACCCAGAGATAACGTGGTACAGAGGGCGGAGATCAACAAGAAGACAGTGATACAGTATGCACCCGACTCCAACCAGGCCCAGGAATACCGGAACCTGGCACAGGCAGTCATAGACAATCAGGACTTCACCATACCTACGCCCATGACTCAGGAGAGGCTGGAGGAGATCCTCCTGGAGTACGGCATGCTGGATGCCCTGAAAGACGACTACAAGATATAATAAGAAAGCCCTGTCTCTGCGGAAGACGGACGCATACATTCATGTATGCGGACGGTCTGACGCAAGAGAAATGAGCGCGGATTGCGGAGGAAAAAATGCAAAGCTTGGATCACCTGAAAAAAAACCACCCCTGCTTCGGGGGATGCGCATTCAATGCCGGCAGGATACATCTGCCTGTGAGTCCCGGCTGCAATATAGCATGTGCTTTCTGCGACAGGCAGATCAACGAGGATGAGGAACGCCCCGGAGTGACGAGGCGCGTCATCACTCCCGACGAGGCAGTGACCTTCATAGGCAGGGCGCTGGAGCTCTGCCCCTCAATAAAGGTGGCGGGGATAGCAGGCCCCGGCGACACTCTTGCGACGGATAAGGCTCTCGAGACCTTCAGGAAGCTGGGGGAGAGATACCCGGAGCTTTTGAAGTGCATGAGCACGAACGGGCTGCTGCTGTACGAAAAGGCGGATGAGCTGATAGAGATGGGAATAGATACCCTTACAGTGACCGTGAATGCAGTGGATCCCGAGATAGAAGCACAGCTGAACGAATATGTGATATGGCACGGAGAGAAGATAGAGGGCGTCCCCGGAGCGAAGATCCTGATCGAGAATCAGCTGAAAGGGATACGCAAGATCGCAGCAGCCGGAGTGACGATCAAAGTGAACACCGTACTGGTTCCGGGGATCAACGATGATCATATAGAGACCATAGCAAGGACGGTGAGTGCACTGGGGGCCGTGATGTACAATATCATACCCATCATACCTCAGGCGAAGCTCGCTCATGTACCGAAGCCCACTATGGAGCAGATAGTGAAGGCGAGGAAGCAGGCCTCAAAATACATACAGGTGTTCCTGCACTGCCAGCACTGCAGAGCGGATGCAGTGGGTGTGCCGGGGATCTCCGAATACAGCAGGCAGGTATATCAGGGTAGGATAGGAGCCAGGGAGACATTCTCACATGGATGAGCATTTATACAGGATAGCGATAGCATCATCAGACGGGATAAACGTTGATACCCATTTCGGGCACGCCTTTTCCTTTATCATAGCCGATGTGAACGAGCGCACCGGAGAGGTGACGGAGGTCGGAGAGAGAGACGTGAGCCCGGCCTGCGAGGGGCACAGCTGCGGAGGCCATCAGGGCAGGAATATGGGTAAGATAGCCGACACTCTGAAGGACGTGAGGTATGTGCTGACCGCGAGGATAGGCCCTCCTGCTGCGGCAGAGCTGGGAAGATACGGCATAGACGTATTCGAGGGGGCAGGCAGCATAGAGCAGAGGATAAGAGAGCTCATAGGCTTCAGGATACTGAACAGCGAGATGGAGGAGCTTCTCCTTAAGGTGTGATATATTTGTTGTATTATCTGTGAGGAGACGATAAAAACATGTATGATCTTGATATCGTATATGACAGGAGAAATTCGAACTCGCTGAAGTGGGACTTTGCAAAAGAGAGACACCACAGTGAAGACGAGCTGCCGCTTTGGGTCGCGGATATGGACTTCCGTGCACCGGAGCCCATGCTGAAGGCACTGCATCAGGCAGCGGATCACGGCTTTTTCGGATATACCGTGGAGAAACAGCCCGACAGGAAGATCGTGACAGACTGGCTTTACCGCAGGCACGGATACGCTTTTGATCCTGAGGATGTGGTCTTCGCTCCGGGAGTGGTCTTTGCACTGACCCATGCCATGTATGCCTATACGGATCCCAGAGACAGCGTGATGATATCCGAGCCGGTGTACTATCCCTTCGGAGCGCTGGTAAGGGATACCGGACGTACTCTGGTGCGCAACGTGCTGTCGCACGATGAGACAGGGCATTATCATATCGACTTTGACATTTTCGAAAAGCAGATCAGGGATAATAACGTAAAGGCATATATCCTGTGCTCTCCTCACAATCCGGTGGGCCGGGTATGGACAAGGGAGGAGCTGGAAAGAATAGGGAACATCTGCCTGTCATACGGCGTGACTGTCCTTTCGGATGAGATACACGCGGACTTTGTATATGAGGATAACAGGCATATCCCGTTCGCATCCATATCGCCGGAGTTTGCCCGGACTTCGGTCACATTCACATCCCCTTCCAAGACATTCAACACGGCGGGACTGCAGATAGCCGAGGTCCTCGCACAGGACAGTGAAAAAAGAGAAGCCATAAGAAAAGCGCTGAACAAAGCAGGCTATGCGGAGATACCCGTGATGGGACTGGCAGCGATAAGGGCTGCTTACACGGAATGTGATGACTGGGTGGATGCCGTGGTGTCTTATATACATGACAATATCATATATATGGAGGAATACCTGAAGGAAAGGCTGCCCATGCTGAAGATGACACATCCGGAAGGAACATACCTGCCCTGGGTGGACTGCAGCGGACTCGGCCTCGACAGGAAGGAGCTGGAGGAGCTGATAAGGAACAGAGCAAAGCTCTGGCTGGATGCAGGCTATATCTTCGGCGAGAGCGGGACGGGATATCAGAGATTCAATGCGGCCTGTCCGAGGAAGACCATAGAGGAGGCCCTCTCCAGACTGGAAAGAGCGATAAAGGACTGAAAGGGAGAAACGATATGCAGTGGGATGTAAGCTTCGAGACAAAGTGTCAGGGTATGGATCTGTCCATACAGGACCAGTATCATGCGATCAGCTTTCCGATCTATCAGACCGCGACATTCTCGAGAAGCTATCTGGGAGAGGAGTCGGGGTTTGACTACACCAGACAGACCAATCCCACCAGGAGCCAGCTGGAGAGCGTGGCTGCCTGTCTGGAGAACGGAAAGGAGGGCATAGCCTTCGCCAGTGGGATGGCGGCTGTGACAGCTGTCATGGAGCTCTTCGGACCGGGAGACCATATCGTGGTGGATGCGGATCTCTACGGTGGATCCGTGAGGCTTTTCGACACAGTATGCAAAAAGAACGGGATAAAGTTCTCCGTCTGCGACTGCAGCACGGAGGATGTGCTGTCCTATATGACGGACAATACAAAAGCCGTATATCTGGAGACACCCACCAATCCGATGATGCATATCACCGACATAGAGAAGCTTGTAAAGATCGCTCATGGCAAAGGAGCGATCTTGATCGTCGACAATACCTTTCTTTCCCCGTATTTCCAGACACCCCTGGATCTGGGGGCAGACATCGTGGTGCACAGCGGCACAAAGTATTTAGGCGGACATCATGACACCATAGGAGGACTGGTGATACTGAACGATGAGGAGACGGCGCAGAAGATACGGCTCACACTCACTACCACCGGGGCGGGGCTGTCACCCTTTGACAGCTGGCTGATGCTCAGGGGGATCCGTACTCTTGCCGTCAGGATGGAAAGAGCGGAGAGCAATGCCAAGGCCATCGCCGATCATCTGGTCCACTCGCCTCATGTGACCAGAGTGCTGTACCCGGGGCTTCCGGATCATCCGGGACATGAGATCATGAAAAAGCAGACCCGGGGCTTCGGGGCCATGATATCCTTTGAGGTCGAGTCCAGAGAATTCGCGGTGAAGATCCTGAACAATGTAGAGCTTTTTTATTTCGCGGAGAGCCTCGGAGGGACGGAGACTCTCATCACATATCCCATCACGCAGACTCATGCGGCTGTACCCAAAGAACTATTGGACAGGAACGGCATAAATGACAGACTGCTGCGACTTTCGGTGGGCATAGAAGGAGCAGATGATCTGATAAAGGAGATCGACAGGGTCTTCAGCCTCTGAAAGCCCCTGAAAGACCGGTCATTCATGCGAAAGAGAGCCTTTGATTTTCCTACTGGAAATGAAGGCTCTTTTCGGTTAAAATCTTCCCGATAAGATTTTTATGTGAGTCATTAAGGAGGAGACGAAGATGAAAAGCATCAAGACAAAGATCATAGGTGGCATCATTCTTTGCTCAGCACTGACTGCGCTGATAATCAGCATACTGGTGATAGCCAATACCTCGAAGGTGACAAGAAAAGATGCAATTGACGGCCTTAATAACCAGGCTGCAGCTGCGGCGAATGATCTGAATACACAGATAGAGCGTGTGGAACAGTCGGTGAACGTGCTGGCCGATATCACACAGGGACGCCTTGATACCGAGAGGTTTTTGACCGAGAAGGATTATGCGGATGAATTTACCGAAGAGATACTGGACGATGTATTCCGCTTCGCTGAGTCGACGGACGGTGCCATCACCTGCTATATCAGATACAATCCCGAGTATTCGAATCCCACATCCGGATGCTTCCTGACGAGGGACGCACTCACGGATCCCTTCACGGCGGTGACTCCTACGGACTTCAGCATGTACGATCCGAGTGATGCGGAGCATGTGGGATGGTACTATATCCCGGTTCAGAACGGAGCTCCGATCTGGATGGATCCCTATCTCAACAGCAACATCAATGTGTATATGGTATCTTATGTCATACCTATCTTCACCCAGGACGGGACATCTGTCGGTATTGTGGGTATGGACATAGCGTTCACACAGCTTACCGATCTGATCGACCAGATAAAGGTCTATGATACCGGATATGCTTTTCTGACAAACAGCGAGGGAGGCATCCTCTATCACAACTCACTGGAGAACGGCACCGATGCCGCAAGTCTGGATCCCAGCCTGTCGGGCTTCGCTTCTCTTCTTTCAGGGACAGTACCTTCTCTGGAGTATCAGCTTCAGGGTGTGAAGAAGACAATGGTGGCAAAGCCGCTGGCAAATAACGAATACTTCGTACTCACGGCTCCTTCGTCTGAGATATATTCCAATACCAGGACACTGCTGATATATATCATAGCGGTGGCACTGCTTGCACTGGTGATATGCGCGGTGGTCGGACTGCTGGTGGGCAACAGCCTGTCAAAGCCGATAAACCTGCTGACAGGCATCATCGAGCAGACAGCGAAGCTGGATCTCACATCCTCCGGGAAGGGAGACAAGCTGAAGGTGCAGCAAGATGAGATCGGACATATGGCCAAAGAAGTGCATGACATGAGAAATGCATTCAGGAACATGGTAGATTCCTTTACAGAAGTGGAGAGGAACATCACGGAAAATGTAAGGGATCTCAACAGCATCATGCAGGAGAACACCAGTCTCGCCAACGAGAACGGAGAAGCTACCAGCAGGATGGCGGGGAGCATGCAGGATGCGGCAGAGAGTACCTCCAGCATAGTCGGCAATATCAATGCGGTACGCTCCCAGTCCAGAGAGATAGCAGAGCTGGCTGAGAACGGAGAGAAAGACTCCGAGGAGATACAGAAGCGTGCAAATGACATGGAGCATCAGAGCAACCGCTCCATGGAGCAGACACACGATATGTACAACGAGATGAAGACAAGGAGTGAGACGGCTATCGAGCAGGCTCAGGCAGTGACCAGGATCAATGCTCTGGCTGAAGATATCAAGAATATTTCATCGCAGACCAATCTGCTCGCGCTGAACGCTTCGATAGAGGCGGCGAGAGCCGGAGAAGCAGGCAGAGGCTTCTCGGTGGTGGCGACCGAGATAGGATCTCTTGCTGCAGACACCATGAACACCGTGGATAACATCACCCAGATGGTGGTGGAGGTGAACCAGGCGGTATCCGGCATGAGCTCGTGTATCTCCGATATCATGGAATATCTGGAGAAGACCGTGCTGACGGACTATCAGATGTTTGCCGGGGCCGGTGAGAAATATCATCAGGATGCGGACTACTTCATCAACGTGATGAGTGAGATCCGGAACGGCATAGCGGTCCTCGAGTCGAATATCGATGAGATATCCGCGGCTACCGATATGATCAATGATATGACCACATCCTCGGCAGAAGGCATAAGGGGTATAGCAGATACTTCCGAGCGCATGCAGACAGCGGGCGAGGACGGCATGGACAAGCTGAATGCGGTGCTGGGATCTGTAGACAGCCTGGATGAGATCATCACCAGGTTCAAGTGGAGATAGGAGAGGTGATACGTGAGCGAGCTTGAAGGATACAGAGAAAAGATAACAGAGATCGACTCGAAGATGGCGGAGCTCTTCGAGGAGCGCATGGGCATGAGCCGCAAGGTGGCCGAATATAAGAAGGCCAGGGGGCTGTCCGTGAAGGATAAAGCGCGGGAGGAAGCTCTGATAGAGAGGAACAAGGCTCTGATAAAGGATGATGAGATCCGCCCGTTTTATGTAAACTACATCAGGTCGACTCTGGACATCTCCTGCGAGTACCAGGAGATGCTGATGAACGGCTTGAAGATCGCCTACGGAGGTGAAGAGGGAGCGTATGCTCATATAGCTGCGAGACGCATGTTCCCGAAGGCCAGGTATATCTCCAAAACGGATCATACCGATGCCTACAGGAGTGTGGAGAGCGGAGAGTGTGACCTCGCTGTGCTTCCGATAGAAAACAGCATAGCGGGTGAGGTGGGTACCGTCATGGACCTTATGTATCAGGGCTCACTCTTCGTCAATCAGGTCTATGATTTCCCTATAGGACACCAGCTGCTGGGGATAAGCGGCAGCAGCAGGGAGAGCATCAGAAAGGTCATAAGCCATCCGCAGGCCATCGCTCAGTGCAGCGGATATCTGAAGAAGATGGGATTCGAGGTGGAGACGGCATCCAGCACCTCTGCGGCTGCTAAACAGGTGATATCGCTGGGGGATCCCTCGGTGGGAGCCGTGGCTTCGGAGGAGGCAGCGGAGATATTCGGACTGGATATACTCGACCGGGATGTGCAGAACCAGGGCATCAACACCACGAGATTCGCGGCGTTCTCACGCAGCATGAACAGCCCGGCTGCAGGGAGCGGCTCAGGTGAGAACTTTATCATGGTGTTTACGGTGAAGAATGAGGCGGGAGCGCTGGCCTCCACTCTCAACATCATAGGAGCCCACGGCTACAACATGAGAAACCTCAAGAGCAGACCTTTAAAGAGCCTGCCCTGGAATTATTACTTCTATATCGAGGCAGAGGGGGATGTCAATTCGCAGAACGGTAAGGATATGCTCAGAGAGCTTTCGGTACTGTGTGCGGATCTCAAGCTCGTGGGAGTGTACCGCTAAAAAAATCATTGACAAACAAAAGAGAAGCGCGTAATAATAAATCAAATTTAACAGCTTAAACCGATGAAGCGGAAGAAAAAGCATTCAGGCACCGGAGATCGATCTCCACAGAGAGTCCGGGACGGTGGGAGCCGGACGGCAGGCGGGATGCGTGGATCACAGATCCTTATATGGGCCGCTGAGGGCATGGGGAAAGGAAGCCTGGCTTCGGAGTATCCGTGACGTGAGGGCATACGTCAGTTGCCGGGGATATAAGGCCAAAGCCTGAAGTATGATAAAAGGCGATAAAGTCCGTATCCGGGAAGTGCCCGGGAGACCGGGAATCAGGGTGGCACCGCGGGTGAGACAGATGATGAATGACCCGTCCTTGAAGGATATCTACAGTCCTGCAAGGACGGGTTTCGTATTGCTACGGTCCTTGTGGGGAGTTCTTTCAGAGAAAAGGAGGAAGACACAATGATCAGAGAAGCAATCGTAAAGGTGGCAAACAAGGAGAACCTCACCTACAGTGAAGCAAGAGAAGTGATGGATGAGATCATGTCCGATCAGGCTTCGCAGATCCAGATGGCATCTTATCTCACCGCCCTGTCCATGAAGGGAGAGACGATCGATGAGATCACGGCATCCGCTGAGGGCATGAGAGCTGCGGGGACGAGACTCCTGCACGATATGGAGGTGCTGGAGATCGTGGGGACCGGCGGAGACAGATCCAACTCGTTCAATATCTCCACCACGGCATCCGTGGTCATCGCCTCCGGGGGAGTGCCCGTGGCCAAGCACGGCAACCGCGCAGCCTCGTCCAAGTCGGGCGCGGCAGACTGCTTCGAGCAGCTGGGAGTGAAGATAGATCTCTCACCGGAAGAGAACAAAGGTGTGCTTGAGAAGACGGGGATCTGCTTCCTCTTCGCACAGAAGTATCACCCGGCCATGCGCTTCGTGGCTCCGGTGAGAAAAGAGCTGGGCATACGCACTATATTTAATATACTGGGGCCTCTGACGAACCCTGCGGGCGCTACGATGCAGGTCATGGGAGTATACGACGAGGCACTGATCAGACCTCTGGCAGAGGTGATACAGAGACTGGGAGTACACAGCGCTCTGGTAGTCTTCGGCATGGATCCTTTGGATGAGATCTCGCTGTCGGATACCACAAAGGTGTGCGAGATAAGAGACGGAGAGCTGAGGGAGTATGAGATAAGCCCGGAGATGTTCGGATACGACAAGTGTGACAAGAGCGACCTGGTGGGAGGTACACCGGAGGAGAACGCCAAGATCACAAGAGATATCCTGGAGGGCCGCGAGAAGGGAGCGAAGAGGAACGCCGTGGTGCTGAACGCAGGAGCAGGACTCTACGTGGCAAGGAAGGCGGATACTCTGAAGGACGGAGCGAAGATGGCCGAGGAGCTCATAGACAGCGGTGCGGCTCTGAAGAAGCTGGAAGAATTCATAGCAGCTACAAACGCATGATGATGCACGGGAGAGATGACAATGAGTAAGGGAAGATTCGGGTCCCATGGCGGACAGTACATACCGGAGACTCTGATGAACGCCGTCATAGAGCTGGAGGAGGCCTATGACAGATACAAGGCAGATCCGGAATTTAACGCGGAGCTGGACAAGCTGCTGACGGAGTATGCGGGGCGTCCCTCCAGGCTCTACTTCGCAAGCCATATGACAGAAGACCTCGGCGGTGCAAAGGTCTATCTCAAAAGGGAAGACCTGAACCACACCGGTGCGCACAAGATCAACAATGTGCTGGGACAGGTGCTGCTTGCAAAGAAGATGGGCAAGACAAGAGTCATAGCCGAGACCGGAGCGGGGCAGCACGGAGTGGCTACAGCTACGGCGGCTGCCATGATGGGCATGGAATGCGAGATCTTCATGGGGGAGGAGGATACGAAGAGACAGGCTCTCAACGTATACCGTATGAAGCTTTTGGGCGCAAAGGTGCATCCGGTGACGAGCGGTACGGCCACCCTGAAGGATGCTGTGTCGGAGACCATGAGAGAATGGACCTGCAGGATAGACGATACCCATTACGTACTGGGGTCTGCAATGGGACCTCATCCCTTCCCTACCATAGTCAGAGACTTTCAGGCTGTCATATCGAAGGAGATAAAGGAGCAGATAAAAGAGGCGGAAGGGCGGCTTCCGGATGTCGTCATGGCCTGCGTGGGAGGGGGCTCCAATGCCATAGGGACCTTCTACCACTTCATAGAGGATAAGGGTGTGAGGCTGATCGGATGCGAGGCGGCGGGACGCGGAATAAACACGAAAGAGACTGCGGCCACGATAGCTACCGGCAAGCCGGGTATCTTCCACGGTATGAAGTCTTACTTCTGCCAGGATGAATACGGACAGATAGCTCCGGTATACTCCATCTCAGCAGGTCTGGATTATCCGGGGATAGGACCGGAGCATGCGTATCTCTACGATACGAAAAGGGCGGAATATGTGGCTGTCACCGATGACGAGGCTGTGGATGCCTTCGAATATCTTTCAAGGACTGAGGGGATCATACCTGCCATAGAGAGTGCACATGCAGTGGCACATGCCCTGAAGATCGTACCCGGGATGTCAAAGGACGATATCGCAGTCATCACCATATCGGGCAGAGGAGACAAGGATGTAGCGGCTATCGCCAGATACAGAGGGGAGGAAATAAATGACTGACAAGAAATTCATACCCTTCATCACCTGCGGAGATCCTTCTCTCGACGTGACGGAGCAGCTGGTATATGCGATGGAGAGAGCCGGTGCGGATATGATAGAGCTGGGCATACCTTTTTCGGATCCCACGGCAGAGGGCCCTGTCATACAGGCGGCCAGCATGAGGGCGTTGAAGGGCGGAGCCACCACGGACCGGATATTCGGGATGGTGGAGAGGATACGTTCCAGGTCGCAGATACCGCTCATATTCATGACCTATGCCAACGTGATCTATTCATACGGCCCGGAGAGATTCATGGAAAGGTCGAAGGAATGCGGCATCTACGGAGTGATACTGCCGGACGTCCCCTATGAGGAAAAGGCTGAGTTTGAGGGCGTATGCAAGGCGAACGGGATTGAGCTTATCTCCATGATAGCTCCCACATCCCATGACAGGATAGCTGCCATAGCACGCGATGCGGGAGGGTTCGTATACTGCGTCTCCTCTCTCGGCGTGACAGGGGTCAGGAGCGAGATCACTACTGACATAGGAGCGATGGTGGAGCTTGTGCGAAAGGCCAATCCCGGCATACCGGTATATATCGGCTTCGGCATATCGGATACGAAGACCGCCAGAGAGATGGCAGCCGTGTCTGACGGAGTCATAGTGGGATCAGCGATAGTAAAGATCATCGCCGAATACGGGGAAAAGAGCATACCGGAGGTGGAAGCCTTCGTAAGGAGCATGAAGGAAGCGGCGAATACCTGAGTGTGGGCCGGACGGAAAGCGGGATGGAGCATCATGGATATACTGCATGAGATAGCAGAGAAGACAAGACAGAGGATAGAGGCAGAAAAGAAGGAGCTGCCGCCTGAGGAGATCAGAAAAAGGGTCGAAGAGAAGCTTGGATCGGGCGTCACCCGAAGAGAGGACAGAGTCTTCTACAGGGCCCTGAAGAAGCCGGGCATGTCCTATATCTGTGAGGTCAAGAAGGCGTCACCCTCAAAGGGACTGATAGCTGAGGACTTCCCTTTTCTTTCGATCGCAAAGGAGTATGAGAAGGCGGGAGCCTCTGCCATATCATGTCTCACAGAGCCGGACTACTTCATGGGGAGCAATGAGTATCTGTCCGCTATATCGGACGATGTGAAGATACCCGTGCTGAAGAAGGATTTTACCATAGATGAATACATGATCTATCAGGCGGCATACTACGGTGCCTCTGCCGTATTGCTCATATGTGCGCTGCTGGATGACGCGGAGCTTCGATCCTACAGAGAACTGGCCGAGAGCCTGCACATGGACGCGCTGGTGGAGGCACACGACGAGAACGAGGTGGAGAGAGCTCTGGGAAGCGGGGCTTCCATCGTCGGAGTGAACAACCGGGATCTGAAGACCTTCAGAGTAGATACCGGAACCAGCATAAGGCTAAGGCAGCTGGTGCCGGAGGAGGTGGCTTTCGTATCGGAGAGCGGCATAAGAGCCGCAGAGGATATCAGAAGACTGAGAGACAACGGTACCGATGCCGTGCTGATAGGGGAGACTCTCATGAGGAGCGAAGACAAGGCGGCAGCACTGCGTGAGCTGAACGGAGGGCCACTGCAGCTTGGGGATATCTGAGGTAAAGATAAAAATGTGCGGGATGTTCCGGCCGGAGGATATAGAGGCCGTGAACGAAGTGTGTCCCGACTACTGCGGCTTTATAATAGACTATCCGAAAAGCCACAGATCTGTGGACAGGGACACTCTTTGCAGACTGCGCAGAGGCCTGAGGAAGGAAACGGTGCCCGTAGGAGTCTTCGTGGATGCACCTGCAGAGCTCATAGAAGAGCTGCTACTTGAAGGGAGCATAGAGATCGCACAGCTCCACGGCAATGAGAGCCGTGAGGTGACGGCAGGGATAAAAGCCCGCACGGGGAAGCAGGTGATCAAGGCATTTCGCATACCTGCTGTCTCATCGGATGCGGATAAAGAGCTGTATACGAAAGTGCTCCGGGAAGCGCAGAAATGCCCGGCGGACTATGTGCTTCTGGATCCCGGACGAGGTGAGGGCAGACCGGCAGACTTTGCGCTGCTAAAGAACATGTTGGATGAGACGGGATTCGACAGGGAATTTTTCCTTGCCGGAGGGCTGGATGCCGGAAATATCACAGATGCAGTGAGCACTGTGCACCCGTATGCCGTCGATCTCTCCAGCGGGATAGAGACAGACCGGCTCAAGGATCCGGTAAAAATGAAAGAACTGAAAAATATCCTTGACAGGGACTGATCGCATATGATAGTCTCACATAAACCGTTGATGAGGAGTGAGTAGTCTTCACATCACCTCATAAGGAGAGAGCCGCGGATGGTGGGAGCGCGGAATGAGGCGTGAGGATGAATGGACCTCTAAGGGCAAACAGAAACGGACAGCCGGTCCGGAGTATGGGAGACGGAGCCAGGATCTCCGTGAACAAAGTCCGGCATATGACAGTATAGAGTTCTATACCCGTATGCGCTAAGTGGGTGTGTAATGCACCAAGCCGGGTGGCACCGCAGGTGAATGATACCTGTCCCAGCAGTAACTACTGATTGGGACAGGTTTTTTTATTGCATACGACCTGCCCCGGAAAAAAGGAGGCAAAAAAATGAAGAGAAAACTGGCAGCGATCATCACAGCAGCGGTAACGGCAATGTCTTTGTGCGCGTGCGGAGCGTCAGCTAAGAGCACGAACACCTACACCGTAGGCATATGCAACTACGTGGATGATGCATCTCTCAATCAGATCGTCGACAACATACAGGGACGTCTGAAGGAGATAGGAGAAGAGAAGGGCATGACCTTCGAGGTGAAGTATGACAACTGCAACGCAGATTCAAATGTACTGTCTCAGATCATCGCAAACTTCGAGGCAGATAAGGTAGACCTGATGGTGGGAGTGGCAACACCTGTAGCCATGAGCATGCAGGCAGCGACAGAAGAGAGCGGGACTCCGGTGGTGTTCGCGGCAGTGTCGGACCCCGTAGGTGCGGGTGTGGTCGCATCCATGGATGCACCCGGAGCCAACATCACAGGTACGTCTGACTATCTCGATACCAATGCGATCATGAACCTGATACTGGCACAGAACCCCGATATCACCAAGGTGGGCCTGCTCTATGACGCAGGACAGGATTCATCCACGGCAGCCATAGCCGATGCCAAGGCATTCCTTGACGGCAAGGGCATTGCTTATACGGAGCATACGGGCACCAATGTGGACGAGGTCTCACTTGCAGTGGACGCATTCATAGCAGACGGAGTGGAGGCTATATTCACACCCTCCGACAACACGATCATGACGGCTGAACTCTCCATATACGAGAAGCTGGCGGATGCAGGCATACTTCACTATGCAGGAGCAGACTCCTTCGCACTCAACGGAGCATTCCTCGGATATGGTGTGGACTATGCGAACCTCGGAAGAGAGACAGCGGATATGGTGGCGGAGATCCTGGTGGACAAAAAGGATCCTGCATCGGTAAAGGTCAGGACCTTTGACAACGGTACAGCTACCATCAATACGGATATATGCAGCAAGCTTGGACTCAGTTTCGACGATCTGGAATCTTCATTTGCTCCCTTCTGCACGAAGGTAGAGAAGATACAGACAGCGGAGAGCTTTGAGTGATGACAGTCTCGCTGATACAGACGGCACTGGAGCTCGGGCTCTTCGGAGCACTGACGGTACTGGCTCTTTATCTGAGCTATACCATGCTGAACGTATGTGATCTGTCTACGGACGGATGCTTCACGATGGGGGCCACTGTGGGAGCAGTGGTCGCCATATCGGGGCATCCTTTCCTTTCGATCCCTGCCGCGATGGCAGCGGGAATGGCTTCAGGTTTCATCGTGGCTCTGCTGCAGACCAGGATGGGGATAGACAGCCTTCTTGCGGGTATCATAGTGAATACGGCGTGGTATTCGGTAAATATCGCTGTGATGGGCAATGCATCACTGCTCAACATGAACAAAACGGATACGGTATTCACCAGACTGAAGGATGCTCTGGGTGAGACCGTTATATCGGACAGCTACAGACTGCTGATAGCGCTGGCAGCTGTAGTACTTGTAGTAGCTTTTCTTTCTTTTTTCTTAAAGACCAGACTGGGACTGGCTATCAGGGCCACAGGTGACAATCCGGACATGGTGAGGTCATCCTCGATCAATCCGGCGTTCACGACCATAGTGGGGCTGTGTATCGCCAATGCCTTCACTGCCCTGAGCGGATGCCTGATGGCGCAGTCCCAAAAGTCGGTCAATATAGACATAGGATCCGGAATGGTGACCATAGCACTGGCTTCCCTCCTCATAGGGAGGGTGATCGTAAGAAAAGGCGGTATCACTAAAGGAGCCGTCGGAGCGGTGCTCGGTGCCATCATCTTCCGTCTCGTATATACGGTGGCACTCAGGTTCAATATGCCGGCGTACATGCTGAAGCTCGTCTCCTCCGTGATAGTGATAATAGCTATCAGCGGACCTTACTTCAGAGGCAGGATCCCACTGTACATGAAGCGTATGGGAAGGAGGAAGGACAATGCTTGAGATAAATAACATTTCAAAGACATTTAACCCCGGGACGGTGAATGCCAAGCTCGCACTGGAGGGCCTCAGCCTGAAGGTGAACGACGGAGACTTCATCACCATAATAGGAGCCAACGGAGCGGGAAAGTCCACTCTGTTCAATGCCATAGCGGGAAGCTTCTATGTGGATGAGGGGAGTATAGTACTGGACGGAGAGGATATAACATACGTCCCGGAGCATATCCGCGCCCGCTCTATCGGACGTCTCTTTCAGGACCCCATGAGGGGTACGGCACCGGGCATGAGCATAGAGGAGAATCTCACTCTGGCTGCCGGAAAGGGCGGATGGCTCTCGAGGACCGACGATGAGCTGAGACAGCAGTTCCGTGAGGTGCTCTCGAAGCTGGATATGGGGCTGGAGGAAAGGCTCAGACAGCCGATGGGGCTCCTGTCCGGAGGACAGAGGCAGGCTGTCACACTGCTGATGGCCACGATCAATCCGCCGAAGCTGCTGCTCCTCGATGAGCATACCGCGGCACTTGATCCCGCGGCAGCGGACAAGATACTGGAGATCACAAAGGACACGGTAAAAAAGGAAAACCTGACCTGCATGATGATCACCCACAACATGCAGTCCGCTCTGGAGATCGGAAACAGGACACTGATGATGGACGGCGGAAGGATCATACTGGATGTATCGGGTGAAGAACGGCGCGCCATGACCGTGGGAGATCTGCTGGAGAGATTCCGGGATATCTCGGGAAGAGCACTGGATAACGACAGGATGATATTGACGTAGAAAACATGAAAAACTCCGACTATAAGGATATCCCGGTAGTATTCCTGACAGGAGTCTCGGAGAAGGAGACGGTGATAAAAACGCTGGTGGAGCTGAAGCCCCAGGGGTATATCCTGAAGCCCTCCAAAAAATCAGAGATAGTGGCAAAGATAATAGACGTTTTGGGATAACTTGAAATTTCCTCTTGCATTTTATGCCGGAGGGGTTTAAGATACTCCACATGAAAGCAAAGGCGCTTGGAGAGATCCAGGCGCCTTTTGCTTTTGAATTAACATTTCCGACAAAGAGGTCGCTGGGAAAGAATTTCCCTGCGGCCTTTTCTTTTTCGGAAAACAGCTGCGAAACAGGAGGTGGTCATATGAGCAGTGAAATAATGGAGTATGTATCGAGTGAGGTCTACGGCGTATGGTTTCTGATAGGCGCCGCATTGGTCTTCTGGATGCAGGCAGGATTCGCCATGTGCGAGACAGGTTTTTCAAGAGCCAAGAATGCAGGTAATATCCTGATGAAGAATCTGATGGACTTTTGCATCGGTACAGTGATGTTCATCTTTCTGGGATTCGGACTGTTCCTCGGAGAGGATGCGCTGTTCGGTCTTACAGGAATGCCGAACATGCAGATATTCACGGACTACGCGTCCTTTGACTGGTCGAACTTCGTATTCAATCTCGTCTTCTGTGCCACTACAGCTACCATAGTATCGGGAGCGATGGCCGAGCGTACAAGGTTCATATCTTACTGTGTATACTCAGCTGTGATCTCGGCAGTGATATATCCCATAGAGGCACACTGGACCTGGGGCGGCGGATGGCTCGCACAGATGGGATTTCATGATTTCGCCGGTTCGAACTGCATACATATGGTGGGCGGCATCTGCGCACTGATCGGGGCAGCGATGCTGGGACCGCGTATCGGAAAGTACGAGAAGGACAAGGACGGAAAGATAACCAAGGTAAATGCTTTCCCCGGACACAACATCCCGATAGCAGCCCTCGGAGTTTTCATACTCTGGCTCGGCTGGTACGGATTCAACGGAGCGGCAGCAACTACCATAGGACAGCTTGGCTCGATATTCGTCACTACAACAATAGCTCCTTCAGTGGCTACGGTGGTATGTATGATATTCACATGGATCAAATACGGAAAGCCCGATGTTTCCATGTGCCTGAACGCAGCGCTGGCAGGACTCGTGGCCATCACGGCACCCTGTGATGTGGTGGATGTGCCCGGCTCCATGATCATCGGCGGTGTGGCAGGTCTTCTCGTGGTATTCGGAGTATGGTTCTTTGACTATGTGGCAAGAGTGGACGATCCTGTGGGTGCCTGCGCGGTACATCTGATCAACGGAGTGTGGGGAACACTGGCAGTGGGACTTTTCGCTACCAATACAACACCCACATATTCTCTCGCGGATGCAGAGGGCAACGAGCTGCTGGGTCTCTTCTACGGCGGAGGCTTCAAGCTCCTGGGCATACAGTTCATCGGAATGTTCAGTACCATAATATGGACAGCAGTGACGATCTATATCACTTTCTTTATCATAAACAAGACTCTCGGACTCCGTGTTTCGGCAGAGGAGGAGATAGAGGGCCTGGATATCACTGAGCATGGTCTTCCCAGTGCTTATTCTGGATTTGCCATTCAGGATATGACAGGTACCGTGATGGATGTGAACGAGAACACGAACCTCGGAGAGAGTGCTTATGAGAACGCTACCGAAGCACAGAAGAATGCATCTGTGAAGGTCATAAAGGAGGTCACCATCCCTGCCGAAGGAAGTGCATATTACGATACGGGAATGCACAAGGTCTCGATCATCGCCAAGCTGGCACGCTTCGATGCATTGAAGAAGGCTCTGAATGAGCTCGGTGTCACCGGCATGACAGTGACTCAGGTGATGGGGTGCGGCATACAGAAGGGTGCCGGTGAATATTACAGAGGAGTCGAGCTTGATGCTACTCTGCTTCCCAAGATCAAGGTGGAGGTCATAGTCAGCGGCATACCTGTAGACTCCGTGATCGAAGCTTCGAAGAAGGCGCTCTATACCGGACATATCGGCGACGGCAAGATCTTCGTCTACAACGTGACGAGAGTCGTGAAGATCAGGACAGGCGAAGAAAACTACGCCGCATTACAGGACGTGGAATAAAAGCCCTGTCTCCATGCATGAAGGATGATCCCGCTTGCGGGATCATCCTTCAATGCATGAGAGACGCTAACCCCCATGAGCATGTAGGGCGAAGCCCGGGAATGCGAATGGGGGGGTAGCGCATCGAAAGCGAAGCGAAGATGCGCGAAGGGCTTTTATGAGAGCGATACCCATGAGCATGTAGGGCGAAGCCCGGGAATGCGAATGGGGGGTAGGGCTTGAATTATGTTTTCTGTAGGTGTAGAATGCATTGATGTAGAGCAAAGGCGCTCGGGATACCCCGGGCGCCTTTTTCTTTTTTTCGGGCATGGATAAGCCGCAGGATGCTGCGCTTCAAAAGAACAGGAGAAGAGGACGATGGATCAGGCTGACAGGAAGATCATACTCGAGGACGGTGCAGAGTACTGCGGTCACGGGTTCGGGAGCAGGAAAGATCAGATATGCGAGATAGTCTTCAACACTTCTATGGTCGGATATCAGGAGATAATATCCGACCCTTCTTATACATATCAGGGAATAGTCATGACCTACCCGCTGATAGGCAACTACGGTATGGCTTCGGATGACTATGAATCACTGAGGCCCTCGGCGGGCGCACTCATAGTAAGAGAGTATAACGATGAACCCTCCAACCACAGGAGCACAGAGACCCTGTCGGAGGTGATGGAGAGGTACGACATTTCGGGGATATCGGGAGTAGACACAAGGAAGATCACGAGATCCATAAGAGACCTGGGCAGCAGAAAGATGCTGATCACGGATATAGCTACCACGAAGGAAGAAGGACTGAGGCTCCTTAACGAAAAGGAGATACCGAAGGATGCGGTGAGACAGGTGAGCCCGAAACAGATATGGAGATCGGATGCCGAGAACAGGAAATACCATGTGGTAGCCATAGATTGCGGGATGAAGAGCAACATAGTACGGTCGCTGAACCGCAAAGGCTGCAGTGTCACCGTGGTGCCCTACGATACGAGTGCAAAAAAGATAAGGGATATAAAGCCTGACGGACTCTTCGTGTCTAACGGTCCGGGAGATCCCGAGGATGTACCTGAGACTATAGCAACGGTGAAAGAGCTGATAGGTGAGTATCCGATCTTCGGCATCTGCCTGGGACATCAGATTCTTTCGCTCGCCCACGGAGCCAGGACATACAAGCTGAAGTTCGGGCACAGAGGCGGCAACCATCCGGTGAAGGATCTGTCAACGGGGAGGATAGAGGTCACATCGCAGAACCACTCCTACGCGGTGGATGCAAAGAGCCTGGAGGATACGTCGCTTACGATCACGCATATCAATCTGCTGGATGATACAGTAGAGGGCGTGGCTGATATGAAGAACAGAGTCTTCAGCGTGCAGTACCACCCGGAGAGTGCTCCCGGACCGCAGGACAGCAGCTATCTGTTCGACCGTTTCATAGAGATGATGGCTTGAAAGCTGCGGAGGTGAGCTGATGCCTAAGAGAAAAGATATAAACAAGATAATGGTCATAGGAAGCGGCCCGATCATCATAGGGCAGGCTGCCGAGTTTGACTATGCGGGAACACAGGCCTGCCTCGCTCTGAAGGAAGAGGGATATCAGGTGGTGCTCTGCAACTCCAATCCGGCTACCATAATGACAGATACCAAAGTGGCAGACAGGGTATATATGGAGCCGCTGACGCTGGAATATATAGCGAAGATAATAAGACACGAACGACCTGATGCGATATTGCCGGGGATAGGAGGACAGACCGGACTGAATCTCGCCATGCAGCTGGAGAAGAAGGGCATACTGGCTGAGTGCAGAGTGGAGCTTTTGGGTACAAAGAGTGGATCGATAGAGCGTGCTGAGGACAGGAAAATGTTCAAAGAGCTCTGCGAGGAATTGGGAGAGCCTGTGCTGCCGTCCGAGACTGCCACTTCTCTGGAGGAAGGTCTTGCGGTAGTGGAGCAGATAGGATACCCCGTGGTGCTGCGTCCGGCATTCACCCTGGGAGGCACAGGGGGCGGATTCGCTGATAATGAGGAAGAGTTCATACCTCTGATGAAGAACGCCCTGGATCTCTCACCTGTGAGCGAAGTGCTTATAGAGAAGAGTATCAGAGGATATAAGGAAATAGAGTATGAGGTGATGAGGGACAGCAATGATACAGCCATCACCATCTGTAACATGGAGAATCTGGATCCCGTAGGGGTACACACCGGAGACTCCATCGTGGTATGTCCTTCGCAGACTCTGTCCAATAAAGAGTACCACATGCTGCGCGACAGTGCCCTGAAGGTCATAAGGGCTCTGGAGATAGAGGGAGGCTGTAATGTGCAGTTCGCTCTGGATCCGAAGTCGTTCCAATACTATCTGATCGAGGTAAATCCGAGGGTGTCGAGATCGTCTGCCCTGGCATCCAAAGCCAGCGGATATCCCATAGCGAGAGTATCTGCGAAGATAGGTGTGGGCATGACGCTGGATGAGATACAGATAGCCAATACACCGGCTTCCTTTGAGCCTGCTCTGGACTACGTGGTCACCAAAATGCCCAGATTCCCCTTCGACAAATTCGCGGATGCGGACAATTCTCTCTCTACCCAGATGAAGGCTACGGGAGAAGTCATGAGCATAGGCCGGACCATGGAGGAGAGCCTGCTGAAGGCTGTCAGATCTCTCGAAACAGGACATATCCACCTCAGGGACCAGAAATTCGACGGAATGGGACAGGATGGGCTTATATCCTACATCTCCACGGCAAGAGATGACCGTGTATTTGCCATTGCCGAGATCCTGCGACAGGGAGGCGACGAAGAGGAGATATGTCAGGCTACCGGCATAGATCCCATCTTTATAAGGAAGATAAGGAATATAGTCAAAGAAGAGGAGAAGGTAAAGGAGAAACCCGGAGATAAGGACAGGCTGTATGATGCAAAGAGGATGGGATTCTCCGATGCGGAGATAGGAAGGATATGGGGCAGTAGCGAGGAAGAGATATTTGCACTGCGCCGGAAAGAAGGGATAACGCCTGTCTATAAGATGATAGATACCTGTGCTTCAGAGTTCGAAAGCTATGTCCCATACTTCTACTCGACATACGAAGAAGAGAATGAGTCCGTGATATCGGACAGCAGAAAAGTGATAGTGCTGGGAGCGGGACCCATAAGGATCGGGCAGGGCGTGGAGTTCGACTACTCTACGGTGCATGCGGTGCAGACTATCAAGGCTGCCGGATACGAAGCCGTCATCATAAACAACAACCCGGAGACCGTATCCACCGACTATACCTGCTCGGACAAGCTCTACTTCGAGCCTCTCACCGTGGAGGATGTCATGAACATCATAGAGATGGAGCACCCCGTGGGAGTGATAGCGACTCTCGGCGGGCAGACTGCCATCAATCTGGCGGAGCCTCTGCATAAGCGGGGCGTGAGGATCATAGGTACGGACTGTGATGCGATAGACAGGGCTGAGGACAGGGATCTCTTCGAGAAGCTTTTGGAGGAGCTGGAGATACCGCAGCCCAAGGGCAGGGCTGTGACATCCGTATCCGAGGGCATCAGAGCGGCCTCTGACATAGGATATCCCGTGCTGGTACGCCCCAGCTTCGTGCTGGGCGGCAGGGCCATGAGGATAGTCGGAAAGGAAGAGGAGCTCACGGAATATCTGAAGAATGCCGTGGAGATAAACGAAGACAAGCCTGTGCTGGTGGACAAGTATATCCGGGGCAAAGAGGTAGAGGTGGATGCGGTGTGTGACGGAGAGGACGTCTTCATACCGGGCATCATGGAGCTCGTGGAGAGGACCGGAGTGCACTCGGGCGACTCTATCAGCGTCTATCCGCCCTACAGCATCTCCGAGAAGGTGAAGGAGATCATTCAGGATTATACAAAGAGACTGGGCATAGGCATAGGGATAAAGGGACTTTTCAATATACAGTTCATAGTGACTGCAGAGGAGGAGGTCTATGTGATAGAGGTTAACCCCCGGTCTTCACGTACCGTACCGTTCCTTTCCAAGGCGACAGGCTACAGTATTGCGGATATTGCCACTTTAGTCAGCCTGGGAGTGTCACTGAAGGATCAGGGCATAGGCGGGGGCTATGCACGCGAAAAAAACAGATACTATGTGAAGGTGCCGGTGTTCTCTTTCTCGAAGCTGCACGGCATGGACTCTTATCTTTCTCCGGAGATGAAGTCTACGGGAGAGGCCATAGGATACGACAGCAAGCTGCACAGGGCTGTCTTCAAGGCCATGACGGCATCCGGACTGAAGCTGAAGAATTACGGTACTGTCGTCGTGAGTGTGGCGGATGAGGACAAAACGGAGACCATACCGCTGATAAGAAGATTTTATGATATGGGATTCAATATAGAAGCCAGTACTCTTACGGGTGAATACCTGAAGGCAGCCGGGATACGTACCAGGATCAGGCATAAGCCCAGCGAGGGAAGCGGAGAGATACTGGATTCCATAAGGGCAGGCTATGTGAGCTATGTGATCAATACGAGAGCAGTCATGTCGGGAGTGCACTACGGCGACGGAGTGGCCATAAGGTGCTGTGCTGCGGAGCACAATATCGCCACACTGACCTCGCTGGATACGGTACGCATGCTGCTGGATGTGCTGGAAGAGATGACGATAAGTGTATCGACTGTGGATGCAGAGTGAGGAGCCGGATATGGAAGAGAAGTGCGGAGTATTCGGTATAAAGAGCAGAAGTGATGGGCCTCTGGCGCACACGGTGTATTACGGACTCTATGCCCTGCAGCATCGCGGGCAGGAGAGTGCGGGTATCGTAGTAAATCATGACAGGGAGTTCTACTCACACAAGGACCTGGGACTCGTCAGCGAAGTCTTCTCACAGGAAGAGCTGGACAGGCTGCCCAAGGGAAATATAGCGATAGGACATGTGCGCTACGGCACCACGGGAGGTACCCTGAGGGTGAACTGCCAGCCGATAGAGGTGCATCATCACAAGGGCAATCTGGCTCTCGCCCACAACGGGAATCTGTCAAATGCAGACAGGCTCCACAAGAGTCTGGAGGAGGAGGGGGCCATCTTCCATACGACCAGTGATACCGAGATCATAGCATATATGATCACACGGCACAGACTGAAGGAGAAGAGCATAGAAGATGCGGTATCCAAGGCGATGTACGATCTGGAGGGGGCATATTCTCTTGTCATCACTTCTCCGACAAAGATGATCGCGGTGCGCGACCCTCATGGTTTCAGACCGCTGTGCTACGGGGTCACGAAGGACGGGTCCTATGTGGTGGCATCGGAGACCTGCGCTCTCTATGCGGTGGGAGCCGAGTGGGTGAAGGATCTGGAGCCCGGTGAGATGCTGGTCTTTGACGATAACGGAGTGACGAGCCGCAGGGAACACTGCGACAGCGCACCGAAGAGGATATGTATTTTTGAATACATTTATTTCGCCCGTCCCGATTCCAGGATAGACGGAGTATCGGTGCACCGCTCCAGACTGCTGCTGGGGTCGATCCTCGCAAAGACTGCCCCTGTGGATGCGGATATCGTGATAGGAGTGCCGGACAGCGGACTTGATGCGGCTCTTGGATATTCACATGAGGCCGGGATACCCTATGGTATAGGGCTCATAAAGAACAAATACATCGGGAGGACTTTCATATCTCCGGGACAGGAGGATCGGATCGATAAGGTAAAGATCAAGCTTTCTCCGGTGAAGTCCGAGATAGAGGGGAAGAGGATCGTGCTGATAGACGATTCCATAGTGCGCGGTACCACAATGGGACAGATAGTAAGGATGCTGCGTGATGCCGGAGCAAAGGAAGTGCACATCAGGATATCGGCTCCGCCCTTCCTTCATCCCTGCTACTATGGCACGGATATAGACTCTGAGGAGAACCTGATCGCATGCCATATGAGCGTGCCGGAGATCTGCAAGGAGACAGGTGCCGACAGTCTGGCTTATCTGCCGCTCGAGACGCTGAAGGAGATCACAGGAAAGAACGACTACTGTGCTGCCTGCTTCGACGGGGAATACCCGGCGTAGGATCCGGATATGAGAACACTGGAAACAAACGACTGGATATTACTGAACAACATCATCTATAAAATATACACTATGAGTGATATTAACGAGATGAGGGAGCAGTTCCTCGATCAGATGAAGATGCTGATCGATTATGACAGTGCGGATTTTCATCTTGCATCTCCCGATGGCGAGAACAGGCTGGTCTCTCCCGTGCTGTATAACTGTGAAGAGGACCTTTCAATGATATATGAAGAGATCGACTACAGCAGGGGGATCCTGTATGGCGGAAGGACTTTGATATATCGTGAGACGGATATAATCTCTGATTCAAAAAGAGTAGAAGCTGACTACTATAAGAAAGTCTATCTGGCAAACAAATGGCACTATTCCCTGCAGATGGTTCTGGCCAGAAAAAAGGAGTTTGTAGGGGTTGTGACTTTTTACAGGACGATCGGCAAAGATGACTTTGTATATGATGATATCTTTATCCTGGATCTTCTAAAGGATCATCTGGCATACCGTCTGTACCAACAAAAAAAAAGCAGTGATAATAGGGGAGAAAAGCTTTCGGTCAGAGCAGCATCCGAGATGTATAACCTGACCAGGCGGGAAGAAGCGGTATTGAGACTTCTTATGGAGGGACGCAGCAATGCGGAGATCTGTGAGATCATGATCATTGCGGAAAACACACTTAAGAAGCATATACTCAACATTTACCGTAAGCTGGGGGTAAACAATAGAGTGGGTTTATTCAAGATGATACTTGAAAAGGAGTAGGTCTACTTAAAAAGTGTTACAAAAACGGTCATTTTGATTAGTTGAAAAGCCGATACGAAAGGTCTATATTGCTCGTAAAAAGAATGAGAAAGCTTTTTTGGGCAAGGGCGCTGCATCATTACAGCGCCCTTGCCCGTTTTTTTTAAGAGAAACAGGAAGAGGAGGGACAGACAATGAAGGAGTTAAACATCTTTATCAGACCTGAAAAACTTGAGGATGTCAAAGAAGTGCTGGACAAGGTTCACTGTGGAGGCATGACCTTGTCCACAGCAATGGGATGCGGCACACAGAAGGGCGGGACCGAAGAAACAGTGAACGAGATCAAAGGATACAAGACGACCATAAATCTTCTTCCAAAGGTCAAGGTGGAGGTAGTCGTCAATGATAAGGATGTCGAGACAGTGATCGCAAGTATCTGTGAGGTGTGTGCCACGGATCACGTGGGTGACGGAAAGATCTTCATCAAAAACGTGGAAGATGCAGTAAGGATCCGTACAGGAGAAAGAGGAGTAAAGGCACTGTAGCCGGAGGTGTTCGTATGGGAACGATAGTAGAAATGATCGGTGTGAATAAGCGATACGGTTCTAACCATGTGGTAAAGGATCTGAACCTGATGGTGAACGAAGGGGAATTTCTGACGCTGCTCGGATCATCGGGATGCGGAAAGACAACAACCCTCAGGATGATCGCCGGATTTGAGGAGCCAACTACCGGATCCATAAAGGTAGAAGGAGTACCGGTCGAGGAAAAGGAACCTTACGAACGAAATGTAAACACGGTTTTCCAGACTTACGCGTTATTTCCACATAAAACGATCTTCGACAATATTGCATACGGACTGAAGATGAAGAAGGTGCCGAAAGAAGAGATAAAGAAACGTGTTTTGGAAATGATGGATATGGTCCAGCTTACCGGCTTTGAGAAAAGGTATCCGTCACAGCTTTCGGGTGGACAGAAGCAGAGGGTAGCCATAGCAAGGGCTCTGATCAACCGGCCACGGGTGCTGCTTCTGGATGAGCCGCTTGGCGCTCTGGATCTCAAACTGAGGAAGCAGATGCAGCTTGAACTCAAGCGGCTGCAGAAAAAGCTGAACATTACTTTTATCTATGTCACACATGACCAGGAAGAAGCCCTGACCATGAGCGATCGGATCGCGATCATGCATGACGGTATCGTAGATCAGCTGGACACCCCAACAGAGATCTACGAGCATCCCGCAACGAGATTTGTAGCGACTTTTATCGGCGAGACCAACACCTACGACGGCTGCGTCACAAGCGTAAACGATGGCATTGCAACGGTAACTCTTGAAAACGGAGCCGTAAGGGTTAAATGTGATGAGAGCTTTTCAATACTTGAGTATGCGACTGTTTCAGTACGACCTGAAAAGATGAGATTTGAAAAGGAGCCTCAGGAGGGGTTTGAACTGGTGGCGATCGTTAAAGACTACATATACGTAGGTTCGGTCTTAAAATGCATCGTCTCACTTCCCAACGGGAACGAGCTGAAGATCGAGAGGCTCGCCGGTCAGGAGCTGCCGGAAATAGGAAGCAGGATATATCCCTACTGGGAACCTGAAGATGCGGTCCTGATACATAACGACAGCTATAAGATATTTAAGATACTGGATGAAATAAAGCTTGCCTGAAACGAAAGGAGGAGCAGATATGGACAGGAAAAGATCAAAGCATGAATTCAGATCGAATACACTGCCTGCTATTGTTACGGTGGGGCCGGTATCATTGCTTCTTTTATTTCTTGTTGCTGCCCCTCTCATCTTTGTGGCAGTGATGAGCTTCTGTGAGACTGATGAATACTATAACGTGGTATACAGCTTTACCTCCGAAAATTACAGCAGGCTCCTTTCGGTGGACTACCTGAAGATATATGCAAGATCTCTGCTGATCTCCTTTATCACCACTCTCCTGTGTGTACTTATCGGATATCCCTTTGCATATATCATTGCCAGGACAAAGAGTAAGAAAAGACAGCTGTTGTATATGCTGGTGATCATACCGTTCTGGACCAATTCACTGATCAGGATCTATGGGTGGAGATCTTTTTTGGGGAACAGCGGATGGCTTGTAAAAGCATTGCAGTTCCTGCAAGTCATACACGAGCCTGTTGATTTTCTCTATAAGACAGGAACGACGGTACTGGGTATGGTCTACTGCTTTGTCCCATTTATGGTCCTTCCTTTATATACGTCAATAGAAAAGCTTGACGGAAGTCTGCTGGAGGCTTCGAGCGATCTTGGAGCAAGACCGGTGCGTACATTGTTTGAAGTGATCCTTCCGCTGACATCGGGAGGGATATTCTCCGGATGCATAATGGTTTTTATCCCCTGTCTCGGATATTTCTTTGTATCAAATATCCTTGGCGGAGGTAACACGGATATGATCGGCAACCTGATCGAAAGACAGTTTAAGAGTGCAAACAACTGGCCTCTCGGGGCAGCTCTGTCAATAATCCTGATCCTTCTCACGCTGCTCCTCGTAAAGCTGTATCAGAAGCTCGGGGGCGATATGGACAGTCTGGGGGTATGAGGTGAGCTTATGAAGAAGATGAGAAAAGAGAAAAGAAAAAAGGGCATAAGCATAGCATTCTGCTCGGTGGTATATCTGTTTTTATTCCTTCCGATATTTGTAGTCGTGGCCAATTCATTTAATGCCACAACATCAAAACCATACCTGAGCTGGAAGGGCTTCACTTTTGACTGGTATGTAAAACTGTGGAGCAACTCATCGCTGCTGGAGTCCTTTGCCAACACAATGATAATAGCCCTTGCCAGCACTCTGCTCTCGGCGATCATCGGAACACTCGGAGCGATAGGGATATACAGGTACAAGTTCAAAGGGAAGGGGATCATCAACGGATTGCTGTATATTCCGGTCGTTATTCCCGAGATCGTTATCGGCATTGCTCTTCTGACCATTTTTTCAAACGCCGGAGTTCCCAGAGGGATGCTGACCCTGATCCTTTCACATGTCAGCTTCTGTGTGCCTTATGTGATATTCAATGTAAGGGCAAGGCTATCCGGATATGACGCTTCTATCGAGGAGGCAAGCATGGATCTCGGTGCAAACAGAGTAGTGACATTTTTCGAGATAACCCTTCCGGTACTGGCACAGGGGATCGCAGGAGGAGCTTTGCTGGCGTTTACGCTTTCGATAGATGATGTCATTATCAGCTATTTCGTAAATGGACAGACAAAGACTTACCCTCTGAAGGTAATGGAAAGCATCAAAAGCGGTGTTTCTCCGGATGTAAATGCACTCTCGACGCTCATACTGCTGGGTACGATCGGCCTGGTGGCCCTGACGCAGAGCGGCATCCTGTCCGGTAAGCATAATAAAGTCTGATATCAGATGAGAATGGAGGAGAAATATTATGAAAAAAAGAATGATCACGGCTGCATTGATCCTGGCATTAACTGTGATGAGTATTTCAGGATGCGGTACAGGTGCAAAAACGGATGCGTCCACAGAAAAGGGAGAGCTGAACCTCTTCGTATGGACAGAGTACCTTCCTGATTCTGTAGTCAGCAAATTTCAGGAAGAAACAGGCATAAAGGTCAATGTTTCCACGTATTCTTCCAATGAGGATATGCTTGCAAAAGTAAAATCGGAAGCGGCAGGTGCATATGATGTCCTGCAGCCGAGTGACTATATGGTGGCACAGCTAATCGCGCAGGATATGCTATCAGAGCTTGATTTTGACAGGCTTCCTAACTTCTCGCATATCGGAGACAGCTACAAGGATCCAAGCTATGATCCGGGGAATAAGTTCTCGGTGCCTTATATGGGTGGTGCAGGAGCCATAGCGGTCAACACCGATAAAGTTGATACGGATATCACTTCTTATGCCGACCTGTTTGATCCGGCTCTTGAGGGTGAGGTGGTGGTCCTGGATGACTTGCGTGCTGTCATCGGTATGACATCCAAATCTCTGGGATATGACCTCTCCGAAACGGATCCCGTAAAGCTTGAGAAAGTCGCAGGCAAATTGATGGAGCTTAAGAAAAACGTTGCTCTTTATGATTCCGATTCACCTAAGAGTGCACTTATATCGGGGGACTGTTCTGCGGGAATGATATGGAGTGCCGAGATAGCCATGGCTATGGAAGAGGTGCCGTCCATAAAGGTGGTATACCCTGATGAAGGCGCGTATCTGTTCTTTGATAACTGGGTAATAACAAAGGATGCTCCCAATTATGATAACGCGATCACATGGATCAACTTCATCATGGATCCCGATAACATGGCGATGGTCCTTGAGGAGTTCCCGTATCTTTGTGCCAACACAGATGCGATCGCGATAATGGGTGATGAATACAGCAGCAATCCTGCAAAGAATCCCCCGGAAGAGGCTATCGCAAAGGGAAGCTATGTGAAGAATCTGGATAGTGAAACCTTAGATATCTACAACGAGATGTGGACCAGGCTTAAAGAATAATTGAGTCGGTGATGGGAGATGAAGCTATGTCGATAGATTTTCTGTACTTAAGTGAAGAGGATATGATCAAGGCCGGTGTCCTTGATGCAGAAAGATGTGTAAAGACCATGGGAGATGTCATGAGTCTGTTCGGGAAGGGCGACTATATCATGGGCGGACCTAAGGGTGATGAACATGGCCTGCAGATCAACTTCCCGAAGACCAAAGATATAGAGGGCTTTCCACTGGACAACGGTCCTGACAGAAGATTCAACGCTATGCCGGCATATCTCGGTGGGAGGTTCCATATCGCAGGACAGAAGTGGTATGGATCCAACCACGAGAATATAAAGAAGGGACTGCCGAGGTCCATCCTGATGGCTACTCTGAACGATGTCGACACAGGGGCTCCGATAGCCTATATGTCTGCGAACCTCCTGAGTGCCATGAGGACGGGAGCCATGCCGGCCATGGCAGCCTCGTATCTCGCAAACCGGGATGCAAAGGTGCTGTCGATACTGGGCCCCGGCGTGATCAACAGGTGTGCGCTGATGTGCTATATGGCAGTGCTGCCTGAGATAGAAAAGGTAAAGATAAAGGGAAGCTCGCCGACATCTGCTTCCACGCTGGCCCTGAAAGGCTATATCGAAGAGAACTATCCGGGCGTAAAGGAGATAGAGATCTGCGAGACGCTGGAAGAGGCCTGCAGGGAGGCGGACGTGATCAGCGAGGCGATGTCCGTAACTCCCGAAAAGGCAGAGGAGTTTCATCTGGACTGGTTTAAGAAAGGGGCCTCAGTCTTCTCGATGGGCAGCTTCCTGTACCGTGATTTTGACGAGCTGACCGGAACGACGATGGTAGTCGACAATTACGGGATGTACGAAAAGTACATGAACAATTTCATCGCAAGAGGCCCCGTGGACGAGCTAGGCAGAAAGAGAGAATGGGTGATCATGGGCATACACTTCATCCATCTCGTAAGAGAGGGAAAGATAAAGAGGGGGCAGGTACTGAACCTGTGCGATATCGTGAACGGGCTGACGCCGGGAAGAAGATCTCATGAAGAGATAGTGATGTGCTCCAGCGGCGGTATGCCGATCGAAGATGTCGCATGGGGATATGACTGCTACAGAAAAGCAGCAGAGCTTGGTATCGGAGAGAAGCTCAATCTGTGGAATGAGCCATATATGAGGTGATAACGATACAGCACCAAGGATTCGGATGGAAGGGAGTAGATGATATGAGTTATCCGGCAATCGATTTTCTGTATTTGAACGAGGAAGATATGATAAGGGCCGGCGTTAAGGACATGACAGCGTGTATTGAAGCCATGGAAGAAGTGGTTACCTGCCTGAATGCCGGTGATTACGTAATGGGAGGGGAAAACCATAATTCACATGGTTCGCAGGTGTCTTTCCCTAAATCCTCGCCGTTTCCCAATATGCCTAAGGACGAGGGGGAAGACCGCAGGTTTATGGCGATGCCTGCATATATAGGAGGCTCTTTCGATCTGATGGGGATGAAATGGTATGGATCAAATACCGCCAATCATGAGAAGGGACTGCCCAGATCGATACTTACGGTGATGCTGAACGATAAGGATACAGGAGCACCTCTTGCCCTTATGAGCGCCAATCTTTTAAGTGCTTACCGGACGGGTGCGATACCCGGAGTAGGTGCAAAGTATCTCGTAAGAAAGGATGCCAGGGTGTGCGGGATCTGCGGTCCGGGTGTCATGGGAAGGACCTCACTGGCTGCCATACTGGATGTATGTCCCGGGATAGATACGCTGCTGGTAAAGGGTCGCGGAAGGAAGTCACTCAACAACTATATCTCATATGTCAAAGACGAGTATCCGGACCTGAAACACGTAGAAGCGGTCGAGACCGTAGAGGAGCTGGTAAGAGCTTCGGATGTCGTATCTTTTACAAATTCCGGCAGTACTGATCCGTCCACATATCCATATGTGAAGAAGTCATGGATAAGACCGGGCGCCGTTCTTATCGGGGTAAGCGCATTTGATATGGATGCGCAGGAGCTGAGCACATGCTCGCTGGTGGTTGATAATATCAAGCTTTATCAGGCCTGGGCCGAGGAGTTTCCGTATCCGTCCTTTGGAGCGAACAACATTATAGGATCCAAGTTCACGGACATGGTCCATGACGGACTGATATCAATGGATGAGATCGTGGATCTGGGTGATATCATTTCCGGCAAACGCAAAGGACGGGCCGATGATGAACAGATATTTGTTTATTCGGTAGGTGGCATGCCGGTGGAAGATGTTGCCTGGGGAAAGGTGTGTTATGAAAAAGCAAAAAGGCTTGGGCTGGGTACGAGACTGAAGCTTTGGGATCATCCCGATATGCCCTGAGAGAGGAGCGGATCATATGTCAGAGAGAATAGAAGAACATCCCATCCTGGGAATCCAGAAAAAAGGAAAAAAGGTCAGATTCAGCATGGATGGAAAAGAGATAGAGGGTTATGAAGGTGAGCCCATAGCAGCAGCTCTTAAGGCTGCGGGTCTGATGGTACACAGATATACGCAGAAGGAGCATAAGCCAAGAGGGATATTCTGTGCCATCGGCCGCTGTACGGACTGTGTCATGATCGTGGACGGCGTGCCGAATATCCGTACATGCATCACGCCGCTCAGGGATGGAATGACAGTTCAGACACAGTACGGTGTCAGCGGGATACCGTTTGAAGACCAATAGTTTGGAGGTTGAGTGAGATGAAAAGATATGATCTGATCATTGTAGGGGCCGGACCTTCAGGTCTTTCGGCAGCAATAGAGGCGGCAAAAAGGGGGCTTGATGTAGTTGTATTCGACGAGAATGAAAAACCGGGCGGACAACTGTTCAAGCAGATACACAAATTCTTTGGGTCGAAGGAGCATCGTGCGAAGGTCAGGGGCTTTGTCATAGGACAGCAGCTGCTGGACGAAGCGGATGAAGCCGGAGTAAAGGTAGTACTGAATGCCACTGTCATAGGTCTTTATCAGGATAAAGAAGTGGTAGTAAGGACGGGAGAGGAGATCTGCCATTACAAGGCAGATGCGGTCGTGATCGCTACAGGAGCAGCAGAGAACATGGTGACATTTCCCGGATGGACCCTGCCGGGAGTCATCGGCGCGGGTGCGGCTCAGACGATGATGAACCTGCACGGTGTCAAGCCAGGCAAAAAAATATTGATGCTGGGATCCGGTAATGTGGGGTTAGTTGTTTCCTTCCAGCTCTTACAGGGCGGGTGTGAGGTCGTGGCTCTTGTCGATGCAGCGCCGAGGGTCGGAGGGTATGGTGTACATGCAGCGAAGGTCGCAAGGACAGGTGTTCCCTTCTATCTCTCTCATACCATCGTCCGTGCGGAAGGAGATGAATGCGTCACAGGTGTGACGATCGCGGAGATAGATGATAAATTCCACTTTATTCCCGGTACGGAAAAGCATTTTGATGTAGATACCATATGTCTTGCAGTGGGGTTATCACCAATGTCACAGCTTTTGAAAATGGCAGGGGCCGTGATGGTAGATGATCCGAAACGCGGAGGTCAGGTACCTGTCTGTGATGAGTACGGACGTACATCCATACCCGGTGTATTTACAGCAGGTGATGTCTCCGGGATAGAGGAAGCATCTTCTGCGATGATAGAAGGAAGGATGGCAGGCATTGTCGCTTCCGGATATCTGGGATATATAGACGACAAAGTCATGGAAGGTGAGCTCGGCAGGCTGGATGAGGCACTTGACGGACTGCGTCAGGGAATGTTTGCACCAAAGAACCGTGGCAAGAACATCGAAAAGACCGAAGAGGGTATAAATATTTCGCAAAATCTCCTGAAGAAGGGATTTGTCGGTGATGACGAGATCGAAAGGTTCCCGGGTGTCACACACAGGAAGGGAGTGCATCCCGTGATCGAATGCACGCAGAATATCCCCTGTAATCCCTGTCAGGATGCCTGTGGTAAGAAGTGTATCTCCATCGGGGATAATATCACGTCACTTCCCATTGTCGTTCATGACAGTGAATGTGTAAATTGCGGCATGTGCGTGGCAAGCTGCTCGGGACAGGCGATCTTCCTGATCGATGAAGACTGTGGTGACGGAAGCGCGACAGTCACTCTCCCTTACGAATTTCTGCCGCTTCCCGTGGAAGGGACCACGGGGATCGCTCTTGGCAGGAACGGCCAGGAAGTCTGTGAGGCTACCGTTGTTTCGGTCAAAAGCTTAAAGGCATTTGATAAGACCAATCTGCTTACAATGAGGGTGCCTAAAGAATATGCGATGAAAGCGAGATTCTTCAGGGCGAAAACAGAGGAGGCGGCAGTATGAACAGTGTGAATGACAGATCGAGAGATATAGGCCCTTTTGTTCCGGGAGCGGATGATGACATGCTCATCTGCCGCTGTGAAGAGATAACAAAGGGAGAGATCAGACGTGCCGTGCATGACGGGATGTGGACTATCACGGAGCTCAGGAGATATCTCAGAGCCGGCATGGGGCTGTGCCAGGGACAGACATGTTCGAGGCTTGTAAAAGGCATCGTGGCGAGAGAACTGGGAGTTTCTCCGGCAGAGCTCGAACCGGCTACGAGCAGGGTGCCTATGCGTCCCATCGAGATGCATGTATTTGCAAACGAAGCAAAGGAGGTCGGTCATCATGAAGGCTAATGCGGAAGCGATCGTGATCGGCGGAGGTATAATAGGCAATTCGGCAGCGTATTACCTTGCCAAAAGAGGACTGAAGGTGATCGTACTGGAAGGGAGCGATCATATCGGAAACGGCGGATCCAGCAGGAACGGAGGCGGCGTAAGGCAGTCGGGCAGAGATGTGAGAGAACTTCCCCTGGTCATGTACGGAATAAAGAATATCTGGCCCGGGCTTTCCGAAGAACTGGAGACAGATTGCGAATACCATCAGGATGGAAATCTCCGTCTTGGCAAAAATGAAAAGCATAAGGAGATACTGACAAAGCTCGCTGACAACTCCAGGAAATGCGGCCTGGATGTAAGGATGATAGACGCGGAAGAGGTAAGGAGGATCAATCCCTACCTGTCGGATGAAGTCACCTGTGCGAGCTGGTGTCCAACGGACGGACATGCCAATCCTCTTACCACGACCCTGGGGTACTATAAGATGGCAAGACGAAACGGTGTCAGGTTCATATCCGGAGAAAAGGTAACAGAGCTTAGATGCGTCAGGGGCAGGGTGAGGAAGGTCATCTGTGAGTCCGGTGACGTCTTTGAAGGTGAAAATGTAGTTGTGGCTGCAGGCTATGACAGCAGAGCGATACTGGGAACAGTGGGGATCGATATCCCCATGACGAGATCCCTGCTGGAGTGTCTTGTGACCGAGGCTGAACCGCATATGTTCGATCAGATGCTGGGGACGGCAGAGGCTGATTTTTACGGCCATCAGACGAAGCACGGCTCATTTGTCTTTGGCGGATCATCGGGTTATGAAGGATTTAATAAGGACAATGGGACTCCGGTATCCAATGCAAAGACAGCACCTTGTATATGTCGGGGGATCATGAAGTATTTTCCGATCCTTTCAAATGCAAAGATCGTAAGGACGTGGGCCGGATGGAGCGATAAATGTGCCGATGGTGTGGCTGTCATCGGTGCCATCGATGAAATACCGGGATTATATACCTCATGTGCAATGACCGGACACGGATTCGGTATAGGACCGGCAGCGGGGCATCAGCTGGCTCAGCTCATTGCTACGGGGAGCACTGATGTCGATCTCAGCCCGCTGCGATATGACAGGTTTAAGGCAAAGATATAGACAGCACCGGAAGGGAGACATATGTTATGAACAATTATGAATATCATGTTCCGACAGATATCAGATTCGGCCGGGGGCAGATAGCGTGTCTGGATAAGGAGATCGCAAAATACGGGAATAAAGTACTCATGGTCTACGGAGGAGGAAGTATAAAGCGGAGCGGCCTCTATGATAAAGTTCATGAGGTACTTAAGGACTTTGAGATCCATGAGCTTCCCGGTATCGAACCCAACCCGAAGCTGTCCTCTGTAAAGACGGGGGCTTGCATGTGTAAGCAATATGGAATAGATGCAGTCCTTGCGGTAGGCGGAGGAAGCACTATCGATGCCTCAAAACATATTGCCTGTTCAGCTTATTATGACGGGGATCCATGGGATCTTGTGCTTGACAGGTCCCTGGTCACAAAGGCACTCCCGATCTTTACTGTACTCACTATTTCCGCCACAGGTTCTGAAATGAATCCCGGAGCTGTGATAACCAACGAGGAAACAAGGGAAAAGCTTGAGATAAATCATCCTCTTCTGTATCCGACATTATCGGTATGTGATCCGAGTTATCAGTTCACACTACCGAAGAAACAGACTGCCGCAGGGACCGTAGACATTTTTTCCCATATAATGGAGCAGTATTTCCAGCCGAATGACCATGCCTATATTACGGACAGGCTGAGTGAAGCAGCCATGAAAACCTGTATAAAGTACGGACCGGTCGCTATCGCCGAGCCGGAAGATTATGAGGCGAGATCAAATCTGATGTGGACCGGTTCTCTTGCGCTGAACCACATCTTCACTTTCGGTAAGGGAGGAGCGTGGAGTGTTCATCCTATCGAACACGAGCTGTCGGCCTTTTATGACATTACACACGGTGTCGGGCTTGCGATCCTCACTCCTGCCTGGATGAAGTATGTATTGTCGGACGAGACTGTCAAGAGATTTGCCATGTTTGCAAGAAACGTTTGGGGTGTTTATGGGAATGACGATGCTGCGGTGGCTAAAGAAGGAATACTGCGCACACAGAGATTCTTCAGAGAACTGGGAATGCCGGATAAGCTTTCGGAGGTTGGTATCGATGATTCCAGACTATCAGAAATGGCTGACGAAGCCATAAGGACCAGCGGTCTGTCAACAAGGGCATATGTCAGGCTTGATGCTTCGGATGTGGAACAAATATACAGAGAATGCCTGTAATAACAGAACCTTCTCCAAGGAGATTTAGATTTACATAATTTCCATTTACAAACGACAAGGGGCTATTATATAATATTTTTTGGCGTTGTTATGTAAACACTGGTAATATCTGTGAACGCTGAAGAAACAAATGTAAGCAATCCAAAGAGCAAAAAGCTCATCATACTGATCGCTGTGGTAATACTCGCTATTGCTGCCGTGATCGTCACATTCTTTTTCAGGGTAAAGATAAGAGCAACGACAATGCGGATACTTAAGCTCCATGGCGAAGTGTCTCTCGAGGAGAACGGGGCAGAGAAGCAGGTGAAGGAAAGCTGCTGGACCTTTCGCTGACTAAGGGAAGTCTGTATTTCGATGTGAACAAGCCGCTGAAGGATGATGAGACCTTCAATATCCGCACCAGTACCATGGTAGTGGGCATCAGGGGCACATCGGGTACCGCGTATAAGATGGTTCTGACAAATCCCACCGGTTATACAAGTTTAATTAAACTGCCTCTAGAGGTTACGGATACAAACGGTACAGTGGTTAGAGTTGATCGACTGGACGAGATAGACTGGAGAAATTCTGCAACCGGATGCTACGCTCAGGATACTCTAAATAAGGATGCTATTCTTGTAGTGGATAGCGGGGGTCAAGATCCACATTTTCATATTGATCATAAAGATGATGCCGGTGATTGGCAGACTATAAGTGGTCTAACAACAGGGAATCTCGAGTCACATGGTTTCTCTGTGATCTATCCGTAAGGAAGTCAGCGGGGACGGTTCTCAGTGACTTATTTTTCTAAGCGAAGTCAATGGGGACGGTTCTCCTTGACTCCTGAAAAGGGGTCAGAGAGAACCGTCCCCTCTGACTTCCTGGTTGTGGCGGACGGCGATATGTATTTGTTGTCAAAACATTGGGTGCGTTACTTAGCGAGCAGAGCATCGAATGGCAAGTACGGAGCACACTGTCCGAAATACGGGTTTCCTCCGATGTCGCGCCATGAGCGCGACTGATTCGGGGAAACCCGTATGAGTTGTGTGGAGTACTTGCCGTCATGAGATGCCTGCAAGCTTAGTAACGTCACCCTGTTTTGCAACAAAACTATCGCCGGCGGCCTCGGACCGATAGCTGAGAATCCAAAAAATAAGTCACTGAGAACCGTCCCAATGGCGTTAAGTTAAGATTTTAACCTTGATATAATCGAACCGCTATGAGCTATACAGTATAACATTATAGTATTGTGAAATAGGTTTATGCCAAAGGCGCTCCTATACAGGCAC